>Ga0180430_10000105_pt1 | contig 96853 bp, 70 predicted proteins | sample SS_ome_9_FD_132999 | JGI IMG/M metagenome (GOLD analysis project Ga0180430, IMG submission 132999) | Hypersaline lake sediment archaeal communities from the Salton Sea, California, USA - SS_1_S_2 metaG | ecosystem: Environmental > Aquatic > Non-marine Saline and Alkaline > Hypersaline >...
AGCTCCGGTAAACGGCGGCCGTAACTATGACGGTCCTAAGGTAGCGAAGTTCCTTGTCGGGTAAGTTCCGACCTGCATGAATGGCGTAACGACTGACACACTGTCTCAACCAGCGACCCGGTGAAATTGTAGTCGTGGTGAAGATGCCACGTACCCGCAGCAAGACGGAAAGACCCCATGAACCTTTACTGCAGGCTGATATTGGCACTAGGCATGTTTTGTGTAGGATAGGTGGGAGGCTTAGAACTCGGAACGCCAGTTTCGAGGGAGCCATCCTTGAAATACCACCCTGAGCCTGTTTGGTGTCTAACGCCGTCCCGTGAATCCGGGCGGCGGACACTGTCAGTTGGGCAGTTTGACTGGGGCGGTCTCCTCCTAAAGAGTAACGGAGGAGCTCAAAGGTACCCTCAGCCTGGTTGGCAATCAGGCGAAGAGCGTAAAGGTAGAAGGGTGCTTGACTGTGAGACGTATGTGTCGAACAGAAACGAAAGTTGGACTTAGTGATCCGGCGGTTCCGAATGGAAGGGCCGTCGCTCAACAGATAAAAGGTACTCTGGGGATAACAGGCTGATCCCGCCCGAGCGTCCATAGCGGCGGCGGGGTTTGGCACCTCGATGTCGGCTCATCACATCCTGGGGGTGAAGAAGCTCCCAAGGGTTAGGCTGTTCGCCTATTAAAGTGGTACGCGAGCTGGGTTTAAACCGTCGTGAGACAGGTTGGTCCCTATCTGCTGTGGGCGTACGAAACTTGAGGGGTATTCTCTTTAGTACGAGAGGATTTGGAGGGACATACCTCTGGTGTTCCTGTTGTCACGCCAGTGGCAGCGCAGGGTAGCTAAGTATGGTTGTGATAAGCGCTGAAAGCATCTAAGCGCGAAGCCATCCCCAAGATTAGGTTTCGTTGGACTTCGGTCCTGAACTCCCCTGGAAGACTACCAGGTTGATAGGCTGGCTGTGTAAGGCGTGAGAGCGTTTGAGCTGACCAGTACTAACGGAGGAATGTCTGGCCACTTTGATTCACTGTCAGGGCATCCGTCCTGTCAGGCACAATCAAGGTAGCGGTTTACTGCGACAGTCTCTGACTGTCAGATTCAGTGGCGATGTACACTTAGACTTTTTCGCTCAGACGAATGCGGCTCTGCTGGCGCGTCTGAGATTTCCCGGTGACTATATTTGTGAGGAAACACACGTTCCCATTCCGAACACGACCGTTAAGCTCACAAAGCCGATGATAGTACCCACCAGTGCGAAAGTAGGTTATTGCCGGGATCATTCAATGAAGCCGGACTCAGACATGAGTTCGGCTTTTTTGCGCGCTGCCAACTGTTGAGCTCGACCAGCTTCTTGCAACCAGCAGCGTTGTGACGTCAGAGTTTCCGCAATGATGTTGATGCTGGGCTGACACAGGGTGCACTGAGTGACAGATCTTTCAAATCTGTCTTCGACTGTCGACCAGTGCCCAGCAGATTGCTCCGGCCAGATAGATGGCGGCAAACAGCAGGAGAACGATCGCCCAGTTGGATGTCCATTCAAAGAGTTCGGCAACCAGGATCGGACAGGCAGCTGCAGCAAAATTGCCACTCATGTTCATGATCCCGTAGACCTGTGGTACATGATTTCCGCCGATGTCGATTGTCGCAGATGATGCACATGGCCCGGCCAGGGCTGCCAGCAGTGATCCGAATGACAGGAGAAGCACCGCAAGCAGCGTACTCTCCACGAACCAGGCACCAAGAATCAGCACGCTGCAGCCGAACAGGAAAGTTGCCCCCACGCCGCTTCGGCTGAGTCTGAGACTTCCGGTGCGCTGCCAGATCCAGTCCGTAAGTAGTCCTCCGAAGAGCGAACCTGCGAGCGTTCCGATGAAGACCAGTGCCTGTAGGTACCCGGAGTCAGCAACAGAGACGTCGCGCGTCTGCTGCAGAAACGTCGGAAACCAGCTGGCGAAGAACATGTATCCTGCGGCGCGGCAGATCTGCTGACCACATAGAAACCACATCGCCGGGTTTCGAGCAATCAACAACCACGGTGTGGGCATGACATCATTCGGACGAACGGCCTTCTGACTCGTTCCGGCATGGATCAGTTCGAGTTCCGCGTTATTCACCTTTGGATTCTGAGTCGGATCATTTCGGAATCGTGAAAGGAACCTCACGGACCACAGGAATCCCGGAATCGCAAACAGCACAAACACCCATCTCCAGTGAATTGCCGCCATGAGTGGACCAGTCAGCAAACTGGCGACGATGGCCCCCACCTGCATTCCCATCCCCAACGCTGCGCATGCCAACGTCCGACGCGATAGAGGGATCCACTGGGCGATGGAATGGCACGACGCCGGAAAGATGCCGGCTTGCGCGGCTCCCATCAGAAGCTGTGCGGCAATCAGAAGCCGAAGTCCAGGAGCAATCCCGATACACACGGCAGCCAAAGACCATCCACAGGCAAAGACGACCATCGCAAGACGTGTGCCTCGTCGGTGAGCCACTAAGCCACCGGGGACCTGAAATGCGGCGTAGCTCCAGAAGAATGCAGCCATGAACCAACCGGACTGGCGGATGGTAAGACCAACGTCTTCGCGAATCGTACTCTCGGCCACACTAACGGCGTTGCGGGACAGGTACGCAATGGCAGCAGCGAGCGTCAGCAATCCAAGCACCTCATGGCGCACCGCAGTCGGCCGCATGTCGGTATTTGCTGCCTGCCCATCTGGAAGTTCCACTTCAGGAGCAGAGTAGGGATCGGTGTTCATGGTGTGGTCAGCACTTCCGTCAACATTCCCAACAGGCGATCCACCTCGCTTTGCGTTTCTGCGTCAAGGCTCCAGGAATTCGGTTCTCGACGTCGGTCTGTCGCAAACAACCCTCGTTTTACCAAAATGTACTTTTCAATGGCCAGGAATCCGTCGAGGCCGGCCTGAAGCTGCAGGGCTACCAGCGCGCAGATCGGGAAGTAGATTTGATACGCTCTGACGTCATCGTCATCCTTCAGTGCCTTCCACAACGCCACGATGCCGTCCAGCAGATCGATTCCCGGCATCGTTCCGATCACGCCGCGACGGAAGGCATCAATGAGAAAAATGCCTCCGGATCCGTCAAACATCCCGGCTCGGCCGTTACTGGCATCCCTCAACGCAGAGATGCCAGGACCGATTGGCTCACCTTCCGGCTTGAACAAGACCTTCTGCGGACCGTATTCGTCCAGCAACTGCACATAGAAATCTGTGGGAATTGATGCACCCACATAGGACGAGGCGTCCTGAATGATGAGTGGGACATCGACGGCATCAGCCAACGCGCCAAAGTACTGCCGGAGTGCTTTCGATGGCAGTGCAGTCGAGATGGGAGGAATCGCCATGATGGCTCCGCACCCGACGTTGACTGCTTCCGTCGCAATCTGTACCGCCTGCTTTGTGCTTTCCGCACCAACACTGGCGACAACGAGCCCTCGACCGGAGGTTATTTCAGTAATCAGTCGGTTCAACTCAATGCGTTCATCCAACGTCAAACGCAGGATTTCAGAGACCATCGCCGAGCAGACACCATCAACCCCCTGCTCGAATGCCCAGTCAATTTCGCGCTGCAGATCCTCAAGATCAATTTCGTCGTTTTCGTCAAACGGAGTGTGCAGGATTGGCAAGATGCCCTGAATATGTGATTTCACAATAGGGTTCACTCCTGCTGCCCAGTACAGCTGAATGTCTTTCAATCTACGTTTGGACCGCATGACGGCAAGGCACAGTATGACAGATGAAAGCTGTGTGGCCACACCTGCAGAATGCGTCAAGAGGCGAATTCAAACGCTTCAGTTTTGGCTCACCACAATGCAGGCTACAATCCCCCTCTCGTTGCTGCACGCTGACACACTCCGTTGTCTGACAATGACGTGCAATGCCCTACTCCGCCGCGATCTGTCTGAAAACCAATCGAATGCTCAGCCCTGGATCACGCCTTCGATCTGCCGTTGCGGCAGAGTCTCCTCTGCAATGCGTTGGCGCAATCAATGCCTGCCATGCGCTGTTGGCGGAGGCAAGTGGATTCCGGGCGATCTACCTGTCTGGTGGCGGCGTTGCGGCCGGATCATGTGGGATTCCGGATCTGGGGATTACGACGATGGAAGATGTACTCATCGACCTGCGTCGAATCAGCGATGTCACGGAGCTTCCCGTGTTGGTTGATATCGATACCGGCTGGGGCGGAGCGTTCAATATCGCTCGTGCAGTTCGCACGATGGATCGCGCAGGGGCAGCAGGCGTCCACATCGAAGATCAGGAACAACAGAAACGTTGTGGCCATCGCCCCAACAAAATTGTCGTCTCAAAGCACGAGATGGTGGATCGCATCAAAGCGGCGGTTGATGCTCGTATTGATTCCGATTTCGTCATCATGGCACGGACAGATGCGTATTCCGTGGAAGGAATCGAAGCAGCGATTGAACGCGCCTGTGCCTGCGTTGAGGCCGGGGCAGACATGATCTTTCCGGAAGCAATGTCGTCTCTTGAAGAATACCAGCGGTTCACGTCTGCCCTGGACGTACCAGTCCTCGCCAATATCACAGAGTTTGGCAAGACTCCATTGTTCAATCGAGACCAACTGGCTGCCGTGGGTGTTGGACTTATCCTGTACCCACTGTCCGCATTTCGCGCGGCCAATGCAGCTGCGTTGAATGTCTACCAGGCCATCAGGCAAACGGGGACACAGGAAGCTGTTGTGAACACAATGCAGACACGCGAAGAACTCTACGAACTTCTGGGATACCACGCTTACGAACAGAAGCTCGACGAACTATTTGCCGGCAACGAACAAGCCCGTAAGACACAATCGATACCTGACAAGGACACACCATAGATGGCCGACACTGCGCCAGCTGCACGCAAACCGAAGAAATCTGTGGCGCTCTCCGGCGTCGCAGCCGCAAACACTGCCATTTGCACCGTTGGTCACAGTGGCAACGATCTGCACTACCGTGGTTACGACATCCTGGATTTCGCCGACAGTGCAGAATTCGAAGAGATCGCATGGCTGTTGATTTACGGAAGTCTGCCGACGGCTGCTGAACTAAACGCATACAAGGCACGGCTGAAGTCTTATCGAGACCTGCCGGCCGCTGTGAAACAGGCATTGGAACTCATTCCGGCGGCGGCTCACCCGATGGACGTCCTGAGAACCGGTTGTTCGTTGATGGGGCATCTGTTTTCCGAGTCCGATGAACACCCAGCCGACGAAGCGCGCGTACATATCGATCGACTGATGGCCGCCTTTCCGTCGATTCTGCTGTATTGGTTTCATTTCTCGCGGGATGGGAAGCGGATCGAACTAACCTCGGACGCCGATTCTATCGGCGAACACTTTCTGGAACTCCTGCATCAGAAGAAGCCGAGTGACACCTGGATCCGAGCGATGCACACTTCACTTAATCTTTACGCGGAACATGAATTGAACGCGTCAACGTTTACGGCGAGAGTCATCGCAGGAACGGCCTCCGATTTGTATTCATCAATTACGGGTGCCATTGGCGCACTTCGTGGTCCCAAACACGGCGGCGCTAACGAGGTCGCGTTCTACATTCAAAGCCGCTATGAAAATCCGGATCAGGCCGAATCAGATATCCGTGAACGTGTGGCAAAGAAGGAGATCGTCATCGGTTTCGGACACCCCGTATACACAACCGGCGACCCTCGCAATGATGTCATCAAGAGTGTGGCGGAACGGCTTTCAGACCAATCCGGAGATCGCAGGATGTTTGACATTGCGGCGCGGCTGGAATCGGTCATGTGGGAAAGCAAGAAGATGTTTCCCAACCTGGACTGGTTCTCGGCAGTGTCCTACAACCAGATGGCGATTCCGACCGATATGTTCACGCCGTTGTTTGTCATTGCAAGAGTTTCCGGTTGGGGAGCTCATGTGATTGAACAGCGGGAAGAAGGAAAGATTATTCGCCCCAGTGCGAACTACACTGGTCCGGAGAATCGGGCATGGATTCCTGTTGAGAACAGGTCATAGCAGCGTTGGACGTTTCTTTATTCAGGATCACCACCCGGAAACACGCAAGCTTTTTGCTAACCTATTCGTGGAAATCTCATGCCTGCCAGTGATTCGGATAAACAGCTTGTTGCCCGCATTCGAGAAGGAGAACCCGATGCGTGGCAGGAATGCATCAATCTTTACGAAGGCCGATTGATCGCGTTTGCTCGCAGCCGGCTCACTGATCGCTCACTGGCCGAAGACATTGTGCAGGAAACCTTCATGGGGTTTCTAAAAGCACTTCCCAACTATGATGACAACACACCACTCGAATCGTGGTTGTTCTCTATCGCATCGCACAAACTCATCGATGCGATGCGTCGGCTGGGGCGTCGTCCGTCGATTCCGCTGATTCTTCCGGAAACATCCGGTGGATCAGTCCGAGAGCCTACCGGTCGAGGTCGACCTGCATCCAGCTTGCTCAGAAGTCGTGAACAGTCAGGTGCGGAATCGGGAGTCGTCGAAAACTGTCTGAAGGATTTGATTGCGGACTTCAAACGCAACGGTGCCTGGGAACGATTGCAGTGTGTGGAACTGATCTTCGTACTGGGCTGGGCCAACAAGAATGTCGCCAGACGTCTCAACATCACAGAGCAGGCCGTGGCGAACCATAAGTTCTTCGTCGTGTCGAAACTCAAGGATGCAGCGAAGCAATCGCGAGTCAAAGACTTCCGGCTGAGTGATTTGGACCTGGAATAACGTTGTTTCCGGGATTGGCAGCCAGACTGTCCCGCCAGGCCGTTGCGATGACATGTGACAGCAGTATACTGCCCGCCCACGCCGGAGTGGTGGAATTGGCAGACACGCGGGATTCAAAATCAGGCCCTTAGTGCTGCAGCTATACGCTCTGTACGCAAAACACTAAGGAAACAGGCATGGCGACGGCTTTGTGAGTCGCCTCAGAATCAGCCTGAATCATCGGATTTGGCAACCTATAGGCAACCTCATTTCAGGCCTGCCATCGCCGAACAAAACGACATCGTTCTGACTCCGTTGCCGATCCCTGTTGTGACCGAACAGCGATCCGCGTGCCAAAGAAATCCTGCAAAATAGTCCAAAGTTTTTCGCGCCGGAGTCACGTCAGAGATCGCGCCAAAGGTTGCGTCAGAAGTCGCGCATGTCGGTCGATCGCGGCATCGCCTGGAGGGCGCAATCAACGTTTACAGGTGTGGATGCAGCTGTATGGTTGTGGGCATGGACAGCACAACTCAAACATTGGCCTTCAACGCTTTCAATGAACTTCTCAAACACATTGTGATCGAGATTGTTGAGGGCATCGATGTCACGGAACTGGTCGAGCCAAAGTTGGCATACACGCCAGACGAGGTGGCTGACCTTGCGGGATTCAAGAACGGAATCGCTGTTATTCGTGAAGCTCAGGCGGGCCGCCTTCTCGGAACCAAGGTTCGAGGCAACTGGAGATTCACGCGACAGCAAATTCTGGACTACCTGCAGGACAATGAAGTGACTGTCTGAGGTACGTCACCAGGTCGTCAAAACGCTGTCTTTCAAAAACACCCCAATCCAACTGCGTGGAAGGTACGCGCGGACCAAAGGAACGACGGTCGTTTGTCTTGTCATTCAATCAATCATGAACAGCAGCTGGCTACGACAGGATGCGAAAGCGATGCACAGGAGATTGCAGGAAGCATGCTTCGGGTCAGCTGTGTGTGCAGTGAGAACCAGTACGGCTGTCTGACAACCGGTCTGGCACTGGTTCTCACTGCTTCTTAGCTCATCGAAACCGGAATGCATTCATGCACCGTATCTGGAACGAATTTGAAACAGCAATGCTGAATCACGCCGACCCATTTCTGGGGACAGGGCGTGAAGAAGATGAAGGGCCGACTTCAGCCGAGCGACACGATTGGTACTACCGTGGCACCGGACCACTTGCCGGTCCACCAACTCCACAAGTTCAGGCATCACCTGAGAAGGTGGAACAAGCCAGGCAATGGCAACGACGACGGATCGCTCGACTGCGGGCTGCGATCGCCGTCACTGACGAAGCGGCATTCTCAGAACCTCTGCAAGCGAGAGTATCCATCCTGGCTTCAGAAGCGAGAACGGCTGACGGCTGGGATCACGACTGGGTGACGAACGAGATCAACGAATCAATCCGACTGGAGCGGGAAACGGCCAGGCTCCAACCGGATGAAGAGACTCTGGCCGCCATTATTCAAGTGATGAAAGAAGCGACATGACTACGGCAACAGCAAACGCACCAACTCGTCTGACAAAGGACTCAGCGACGAAAGGGATGCTGGCGATTCAGGCGACAGCCGAGCAGGTGCAACAGGAACTACTGAGCGCGGAGGGATTCGGCAAGACACTCGCCATCGCAACGGGACTGGTGGCGATTCAGGAAGCCATGACTGACGAAACGGTGGCGGTGCTGAAGGCTCTGGAAGGAACCGACGTCGGATTCAAGACCGACAAGGATCATCTGGGGTCGGGCTATGATTCTCAAACGATCAAGGCGTGTGCGGTCCGCGCTCTGCTCAACGGAGCCTACCTGCATGGAAACGAATTCAACATCATTGCCGGAGGATGCTATCTCACTCAGCAATACTACCTTCGAAAGCTGCGTGAATACCCGAACGTCACCGACGTGCAGATTGATATCGATATCCCGTGTGTCGATTCGAGCCGTCCAGCTGTCAAAGAAAATCACACGATGCTGGTCGGTGGATACGCATGCTGCCGAGTCAACGGCAGGAAAGTCGAGATCTATGCGCGGGAAAGCACCAAATTCGGCGACCAGCGAATGGCTGTCACGGCTTACAAGGCTGACATTGATCAGGCTCAGGGGAAAGCCCGCAAGCGTCTGGCTCAACGCCTCTTTGAACGGATCGCCGGCGTCGACATCAGCGACGATTCCGAGACGGAAGGTTCTGTGCTGGTGGTGGAGTCAGAACCAAAGTCTGTTGACCATCAGGCGATTGAGTCAGCGGCAGGAGTCGATTGGGCGGCTGAACTGACTCGGCACGGCGGCAAGGACTCGCCAGTCTTTCAGATCGGCGTTCTGCTGCGTGATGCTCCGTCCGCACAGGATCGGGCCGATGTTCTCAAGGCTGCCAGACAGCAACTGGCGGATGGTGCCTTCGACCAGCGTGGCTATGACACGCTGCAGAAGTACGCTCGGCACAAGGACGCTGAAGAGGCTGCAGCAGCGTCATGAGTGAAGCCGAGTTCCAGAAGATCGTGATCGACATGGCACACGTGTTCGGGTGGTATGTCGCTCACTTTCGTCCGGCTCAGACAGCCAAGGGCTGGCGTACGGCCGTGTCAGCAGACGGCAAAGGCTTTCCGGATCTGGTGTTGGCAAAGAATGGCCGGGCGATCTTTGCGGAGCTGAAGACAGACACTGGACGGCTGTCGATGGCACAGAAACTGTGGCTGGCAGTTTTGCCGAATGCCGTGGTGTGGCGGCCGCGGGATCTGGACACAGTGGAGTCTGTATTGCGGGGCGTCTCGAAGCTCATGCCATTGACATACAAGGAGTTGCTTTGAGATGGCGAGGATTCGAACCATCAAGCCTGAGTTCTGGACTTCGGAGCAGGTCGTCGAGTGTTCGGCGACCGCTCGTCTACTTTTCGTCGGCCTGTGGACGTTCTGTGACGACAACGGAATTCACCCGGCCAGCGAACGTCGGGCCAAGATGGAGGTATTCCCCGGCGATGACTTCACGCCCAAACAAGTCAGAGGCTTCATTGACGAACTGATTCGACATGATTTGCTGAATGAATATGAAGTTGATGGGGCAATGTATTGGCAGGTCAAAGGCTTTCGGAAGCATCAGAAAATCGAGAAACCGACGTACCGATTTCCCCTGCCGGATGGCGAACAGCCGGTGGCGAAACCGTCCGAAGATTCGACGAGGCGTCGTCGACCGGTCGACGAGAAGTCGGCGAGCGATCGACCCCGGAATGGAATGGAGTCTAATGGAGTCGAGTCTAATGGAATGGCAGAGAGAGAGGGCGTGCCGCCCTGCCCCGCTCAGGAGATCATCACGCAGTTCAATGCCACGTTTGGACTGAAGTGCCAACTCACCGCCAAGCGACGGAAGCAACTCAGGGCACGATGGCGGAATGCATTCTGGCGTGACCACTGGCGAGCAGCGCTGGAACGAGCTGGTCCGTCCCGGTTCCTCAATGGCGACAACGACCGAGGCTGGAAGATTGGTTTGGAGTTCTTCTTGAAGCCGGACAGCGTAACGAAGATTCTGGAGGGCGAGTATGACAACCGGGCAGCACCGCAGCGGCCAACTTCAGGCCGACCGACAACAAACGAGAGCCTTGCAAACCTCGCCCGAGCGGGAGGGATGCGCCTTAGCTCTGATGCACCTGTGCCTGATGAAAAAGCAGGCCACATTCAGCCCGGAGCAATCCGATTGCTGGGTCAAGGTGCTGAGTGAACTGTACACGACAGAGATTGTGAACCAGGCGTGCCTGTACTTAGCGTTTGATACCGATCCGTTCCCGGATCTGGCGAAAATTGTGGCGCGGTGCGAACACATCGAGGCAGAACAGAATCCGCAGATTGTACGTGGAGATATTTTGAAGGAGCCAAGCAAACAGTTGATCGCGAAAGCAGCTGATGCGCTGGGAATGAAAATCTGAACGTGCGATTCAACAGGGGCTGGCAGCAATTCTACAATGAACTGGAACCGGCTGGTGCGGGGAGGGCGGTCAGCGATGGCCACCCATACCTGCTTCAACTGCGTCTTGGCTACGAACTGCCACCACGAGAATCAGAACTTGGGATTTCCTCACCCAGACAATGTTGACCTACAGATGGCGTGCATTGGGCTGTGTCAAAGGTGTCTCAGTTATGAGTATCCAGCGTTTTGTTTTACGAGAAGAGTTTGTAGGACCCCGTTGTATACAGATTCCTGCAGCCTCTCGTCTGGCCGCCTGTTGGGGCAAAAATTCAAACTAAATCGGAAACGCCATTTCAGGCTTTCGGTGGCCAACAGATACGCTCAAAAATACTTCAACGTTGGATGGCGCCGTACGGCCGTATTTCGACACTGGAATTGACCAGATCTCATGGGCGACGTATCGTTACCAATCGACTGATCCAAATTTGAGTGGTTTGCGAAACAATGAACCGAGCCGTGTCCTCAATCCTGATTCCGTCATTGTTGGTGAGCCAGAGCTTGTTCTGTTTGCCTCATTCACATGCGGGATCGTCGATTGCTGAACCGCACGGACATGCTGCTCGACCGCACGTTCATCTGCACAATGCCCATCGCCATGATGGACACCACCACAACCACGACAAATCACTATCTTCGACGGATGAGCAGGTTCCCGACCACGATTCCGATGCGGTTTATTCTGGCAATGACCAGCTGCTGCTGAACGGTAAGGTCGCACGAATTGCTAAAGCTGAATTGACGGCTTTGTACGCCATTTCCCACGAAACTGCTGCGACCTCTTCATTGTGCTGGCGTTGCAGTCCGCATGATTCACCGCCGGTGCTGCGCTCGGATTGCGCGCTCTATTTGCAGCTTCTCTCGATTCGCTGCTAACGCCCCCGCAGCCGTGTCTCCAGTCTCTACTGTGATGACTGCGGCTGCCTCTTTCCGGCGTGCTTCTTAGGTGTTCCATCGCAACTCATCCGATGATGCTGCGTCCATTGCACCTCTAAAGTTTGCCATGGACGATTGTCGCGACCCGTCATTTCGATTGGCGTGATCGCCATCCGTTGCCAGCGATTCCGAGGTCACTTCATCATGCGTTTCCTAAAACCACTACGACTACTCAGCGGCGTGGCCGTCTTAGCGATACTCGCCGGAGCGGCGTTTTTCACCCGAGACATATGGTCGCCCCTATTCACGACGGCGGAGACTGAATCGCATGCTGAAGATTCTGCACCGCCGATTGAAGAACCGAAAGTCCTGAAGCTCTCGCCGCAGGCACGCAAGAATCTTGAATTGGTGTCCAAGCCAGCGAGACCGCAGACGTACTGGCGCACAATTCAGGTGCCCGGTGCGATCGTTGATCGCCCCGGTCGGTCAGACCGAGGCGTCACATCACCAGCGGTGGGTGTCGTCTCAGAAGTGCACGCATTTCCCGGGGACACAGTCCGTCCGGGAGACCGACTGTTCACGCTCAGACTCTTCAGCGAGTACCTGCAAAACACTCAAAAGGAGATGTTTACTTCGACGAAGGAAGCACAGATCGCTCGCGAACAGTTGGCTCGGCTCCGCCCGCTCGCAGACAAGGGCAGTATTTCCGGATCGAAAATCATTGACCTGGAGAATCAGCTACGCCGCCAGGAAGCAGCTATCCAGGCCCATCGGCAGGACTTATTGACGAGGGGATTGAACCCTAAACAGATCGATTCTGTTGCCGACGGCGCGTTTGTGTCAACCGTTGACGTGGTGGCACCACCACACCTGACGTCACGCGAGAATCTCGTCACTATTCGGCACGCATCATTTCAGCAAGATGAATCTGCCGATGGTAGCTTTGCTTATGAAGTTCAGGAACTGAACGCCGAACTCGGACAGCAGGTTCAGGCGGGACAGTTGCTAATCACACTCGCTAATCACAGTTCGCTTTATCTCGAAGGTCATGCCTTCAAACGCGAAGCACCCTATCTGGAAAGGGCGGCACAGAACAGCTGGAAAATCTCTGTTGAGTTCGCGGAAGACGAACCAGAGAACTGGCCGAAGCTGGAGCAGTCGTTTGAGATTCGCTACCTGTCAAATTCGATTGATGAAGAAAGCCGCACGTTCGATTTCTTCATTCCGCTCGCTAATCAGTCGCGATCGTACGAGAAGAGTGGCGAGACATTTGTTGTCTGGCGGTTTCGTCCGGGACAGCGAATACGACTGCATGTTCCCGTCGAGGAACTCACCGATGTGCTTGTCCTACCGAGTGCTGCGATCGTTCGTGAAGGTCCAGAAGCCTACGTGTTTCAGCAGAACGGCGACCTGTTCAATCGGATTCCGGTGCAGGTGTTGCACGAAGACCGCCTGAACATTGTTGTCGCGAACGATGGCAGTGTCACGCCCGGTCTCTATCTCGCACAAAGTGCTGCGGCGTCACTCAACCGTGTGCTGAAAGCACAAGCGGCAAGTGGCATGCGTGCTGACGTTCATGTTCACGCGGACGGCACCGTCCACGCAAGCCATTGAGGAAAGCACGATGCTAAACGCCATTATTCGATTTGCACTCCGCTACCGCATGCTGGTCCTTGTGATCAGCGTCGTGATGCTGGTCTATGGTTCGTATCTCGCGACGCAGATGCCGATTGACGTCTTTCCGGATCTCGACCGTCCTCGCGTCATCATCATCACGGAATGCCCCGGCCTTGCGACTGAAGAAGTCGAAACACTTGTCACTCAACCCATTGAGATTGCGCTACTCGGTGCCAATGGAGTTCAGGCTGTTCGTAGTCAGTCGACTGCGGGGTTAAACGTCGTCTACATCGAATTTGACTGGAACACCGAGATCAAGTCGGCCCGTCAAACTGTTCAGGAACGCCTGATAACGCTCAGCGGAATCCTGCCCGAAGGCATTCAACCTCAGATGACGCCCCCCGCATCCATCATGGGGCAGATAGTAGTTGCCGGAATCTACCGTCAGCAGGGACCAAACGACGGCGAGTTGTATCCCATCGGAAAGACCGAGCTGATTGCAGAATCTGTTCCGAACGGCGACGCACAACCAACAATTCACGTCTGGCGACCTGTGGAGCGAAACCGCGTGGAATCATGGAAGGCGGTCGCGGTCGACGAAGTGAGTTGGAAAGCACCGAGCCAAAGCGAAGATCTCTTTCAAACTGACGAAACGTCGTCTGCGTCGATCACGATCGATGGCAAGCTGCACGACGTGGAATTCCCATCCGAAGCGTCCCGCCAACTGTCGCTGCGGACGACGGCAGACTGGATCATCCGTCCGCGAGTGCTGAAGGTCACGGGAGTTGCGGAAGCGTTCATTCTGGGCGGCGACAAAAAACAGTATCAAGTCCGAATCGATCCGGCTGCATTGTTGGAATATGACGTGACGTTGCAGGCGGTCGAACAGGCTCTCAAAGACAGCAACATCAACACAAGCGGCGGTTTCGCGGTGAAAGGTGAAACGGAGCGACCGATTCGAGTTCTTGGACGGCTTGGCCCTGAACCGTACAAAGTGCTGCACGACTTGCGGCAGATTCCCGTGAAGGCCAATGAGAAGCGATCGGTGCTGCTTGGCCAGGTCGCCAGTGTCATCGAAGGTGCTGAATTCAAACGTGGCGACGGCAGTGTTAGTGGGCGTCCCGGCGTCGTGTTTACAGTTGTCAAGCAACCGCATGTCGACACACGCGGGTTGACGGAGCGATTGAAGATCGCGTTTGCGGAAGCTGAAGAGTCCCTCACCGCAGACATGGCCATCAATCCTGAGTTGTTCCAACTCCGCAATTTCATCGATCGCGGTATCTTCAACGTTGGTGAAGCACTGGTGATTGGTGCTGTGCTGGTCATCATCATTCTGTTTCTGTTTCTGCTTAACTTTCGCACGACCTTTATCACGCTGACAGCCATTCCGCTGTCACTGGTGATTACGACGCTCGTGTTTCGAGTGATCGGGTACATCTCAGGAACGGAACTTTCCATCAACGTGATGACACTGGGCGGTCTGGCAGTCGCGATGGGCGAACTCGTCGATGACGCGATTGTCGATGTGGAAAACATCTTCCGGCGGCTGAAGGAAAACAACGCCCTCGGAACGCCACGGCCGGACATTCAGGTTGTCTACGAAGCCAGCAAAGAAATCCGTAGTGCGATCGTCTTCGGAACCGCCGTCGTGATTCTCGTCTTCCTGCCGCTGTTTGCGCTTTCCGGCGTTGAGGGTCGGTTGTTCACACCGCTGGGAGTGGCGTACATCATTTCCATTTTGGCGTCATTGTTCGTGTCCCTGACGGTCACGCCGGTGTTGTCGCTTTATCTGCTGCCGAAATCGAAAGCCGCTCATGCTGAGAAGGACGGCATCCTGCTGCGATCCATGAAATGGATGGTCAGCTATCTGATTCGACTCAGCATGGCACAACCTGCGTTGTTGTTGCTGCTGACGTGGGTCGCTGTCGGATTCGCAGGCTGGCAGATGTCTCAGCTCGGCAGAAACTTCCTGCCGGAATTCGATGAAGGAAGTGTGCAAATCAATCTTACACTTCCGCCGGGATCATCTCTTGATGCGTCAAATCAAACGTCGGGCCTTATCGACAAGAAACTGCGTGAGATGCAGAAGTCCGATAAGAACCCCGACGGTGCCATCCTGCACTTCGTGCGACGAACCGGGCGAGCTGAAATGGACGAGCATGCCTCGCCGGTGAATGCGGGCGAATACATCCTGAGCATGAACCCGGATAGTCAGCACCGTCGCGAAGATATCCTGAAACAGCTTCTCGATGAGCTGGGTGAAGAGGTTCCCGGTGTCGACCTCGAAGTCGAACAGCCGTTGGCTCACCTGATTAGTCATATGGTTTCTGGGGTTTACGCCCAGATTGCCATCAAAATTCATGGAGACGATCTCAACGTGCTGCAACAACTGTCGGAGCAGGTCAAGTCCACGGTGCAGAACATCGATGGCATCACGCCGCCGGTGATCGAGCCGATCAAGCACACCGAAGAGCTGCACATTCAGCTTCGCACTGATGATCTCGCTTTCCATGGAGTCACGCGTGCCTACGTCGCGAACGTCGTGCAAACGGCTCTTCAAGGTGAAGTCGTTTCTCAGGTGCTGGAAGGTCAGCGACGATTTGATTTGCTGGTGCGGCTGGAAGAAGACTATCGCACCGACTACGCGAATCTTGGGCGACTGAGGATTGACTTGCCAAATGATCGTGGCCAGATCGAACTTCGGGAACTGGCGGACATCGGTCCCGGCACTGGACCAAACGCCGTCAATCGCGAGAACGCTCGGCGTCGCATGGTTATCCGCTGCAACACGCAGGACCGCGACCTTGCGAGCGCCGTGAAAGAGATCACGCGACGTGTCGACAGTCAAGTCGATCTGCCGGAAGGATACTTCATCGAATACGGCGGTCAGTTCGAAAGTCAACAGCGAGCCACCCGCACCATTGTGGTGCTGGCCGCCGTCTCCATCGTCGGCATGTTCATCGTTCTGATGTTGCTGTTTCCGTCCGTCCGCGTTGTCTTGCAGATCCTGAACGCTTTGCCGACCGCGTTCATCGGCGGCGTGCTGGCGTTAGTCATCACCAACCAGTCGCTCACCGTTGCCAGTCTCGTCGGGTTTATTTCATTGGGAGGAATCGCCGTGAGAAACGGCATCCTGCTGGTGACTCACTACTTCCACCTGATGAAGGAAGAAGGCGAGGATTTCAGCCGTGAAATGATTCTGCGTGGCAGTCTCGAACGACTCGCACCAGTCCTGATGACAGCTCTCACCGCCGGATTCGGACTGTTGCCGCTCGTTCTCGGTGGTCAGGAACCAGGTCGCGAGATTCTGTATCCCGTCGCCACTGTGATTCTCGGGGGGCTCATCACTTCGACGTTCTGCGAGTTTCTGATTCACCCCGGAATCTTCTGGCGATTCAGCGGAAAGGACGCCCATCGACTCACTCAACTTGAAGAAGCAGGAGAACACATCGACCCGTAGACATTCCAACCAGTTCGTATTGGCTATCCGAAACTCAATAATTTCCAATTTACCAAGGCAATTCCAATGAAAAGATCTCAGCTAACTTTTTTGTCGGTCACCGTACTGCTTTCAGTTTCCTTCATGATCGGTTGTGGAGACACGGCAGAGCAACCAGCCACTCAACAATCGGGAACAGAATCAGAACCTGACCATGGTCACCCCCACGACGGTGAAAGTGCTCACGGTCATTCCCACGAAGGAGACGGCAGCCACAGTCACGGAGCTGGTCCACACGATGGCACGCTCGCCGACTGGGGCGGCGGAAAGTATCACGTTGAGTTCACTGTCGATCATGATAAGAAGGAAGCCACTGTCTACGTTCTCGGCAGTGATGAAAAGTCAGCCGTACCCATCACGGCTGAGTCGGTACTACTGACAATCAAGGAGCCGCAACTGCAGGCTGAACTACTGCCGGTACCACTGGACGGTGAGTCAGACGGAAAGTCGTCTCGTTTCGTCGGAACGCACGATGGCCTTGCCACCGTCATGGAATACGAAGGCACGATGAGTGCTGAGGTCGATGGCACTCCCTATGCAGGCAACTTCAAAGAAGAAGTTCACGACCACGAGGACGAGTAAAAGCCACGCCGTTCACATTCGGAGGATAAGACATGTGGTGGAGAGCCATCATTGCTGGTCTCGTCGTGGCTGGCGTATCGGAACTTGCTGAACGCTTCCCGCGACTCGGGGCTTTGTTGCTAACGCTTCCGATTGTGAGCATCGTGGCATTCGTCGCCGTGTGGCACAAAGAACAGGACATGACCACAGTCTCGCGGCTCGCCCGCGAGACCTTGGTCCTCGTTCCGCTCGGCCTGCCGTTGTTCATCCCAATCGCCTTCTCAGAACGCATCGGACTTGGGTTCTGGTCGTCATTGGTCGCAGGCGTCGTTCTTGCGTCGGCAACGATCGGCATTTGGTTCTGGCTCGGTCCACCACCTGCGAAGTAAGAGTCTCTCATCTTTAACTCAGGCTACGAACAGGCACTTCACGCGCCATCGATCACATTCGGATAAGTGTGCGAATAATGCTCTGTTGGCGGCCGGCCGCGCCAGTAAACGTGAGAAAACTCTGTCGTACAAATTAGATCCGAACTCTTGGGGCAAACTGCAAGTCGTGTATCTCAGAACAGACCTTGACAGTCTTGTCGATCCTGGTACCGTTTGACCGTCAGACAGCTCGCTTTCCTAGCGCCAGACCGTATTCCATTTACGGTTTCTCCAGGCGCTGCTGTCGTGTCCAACCACGAAGTTCCATCTTCGAAACTCGCTGTTTATGCCACACTTTGTGAGGTGGTGTATCAGCCGAACATTGCTGCCGACGCAGAAGCACGTAGTCTTGGGTTTCACACCATCCGGCATGTCGGCAACGGTGGCCCTCATGCCATGATCTGCGAAGACGATCATCGTATCGTCGTGGTCGTGCGTGGGACGGAACGTGACGATGTCCGGGATCTAATCGCAGATGGTCGAGTTCTTCCGCGACGCGCTACCGCTGGTGGTTGGGTTCATCGGGGAATTGAAGACCACGCATCGCAGCTGTGGACAGTGCTGCAGTATGTGGAAGGCACCAGCAAAGAACTGTGGTTCTGTGGGCATTCCCTTGGCGGAGCTGCGGCGACTCATTTGGCTCTGGCGGCCGGGAGTCGACGGATCGAGTTACCTCATCTTCTGACAGTGGGTGCTCCACGAGTGGGCACTCGGGGCTTCTGTCGAGCGGTCGTGAAGCACTCGGCATCGATCACTCGGCTGGTCAATCATCGCGATCCAGTTCCGTTGTGTGTTCCGGGTTATCGACACCCGGCGGCCGTGGTCTTTCATTGTGACCGACATTCCAACTGGATCCGCAACCCATCTCTGCGCTATCGGTTTCAGGACCGAGCCAGAGGCTGGTTGAAGGCGATTGCCGTTGGAATCCGAGCGGCACTGGGTCATGTGTTTCCGCTGCAGAATCACGCCATCAGCACATACAACAAACTCTGGAATCGGGGTGTGATGTGAGACGCAACATCCAATGGAGATGTGAGCTCCACGCGCCGCGATATGCGCGAAATCATCGAAGCGGATCGCTACCTGGCAGACAAGGCCGCCGGCGACGACATCGCCAACACGCTCAAGGCATCGATCCTGAAAATCGTTCCGCCGGGGGGCTGCTGATGGCAACCTTCTGGAACAAACTAAGCCGCATCGGTCGCGTCATTCGAGGCGTGGACGAGCACGTCGAAGCCAAGTTCGAAGTGGCTCAGACAACCGCGGACAACCGCAGGCACTGGGCGAATGCGGACGGACTGTCGGCACGCGCCGCCGTCTCGCCCGAAGTTCGGCGAGTCGTCCGGATCCGTTCACGATACGAAGCCGACAACAATTCCTGGTACCGTGGGATGCTGCGAACCGCAGTGAATCACATCGTGGGCAAAGGACCGCAGCTGCAGGTCACCACGGGAAACTGGGAACTGGACCTGCGAATCGAAGCCGCCTTTCAGCGATGGGCCACGCACTCAGACTTCGCCGGTCAGTTGAGACTGATGGTGGAAGCGTACTGGCGAGACGGCGAAGTCTGTGCCCACATGCACGCCCGGTCAGCACAACATCTGGTAGTCATTTGGAATTCGAAACCACCGCGATTTTGCGCGCGAAAAAGAATTCAAAATCCGATCTCACCACGCCATCTGGACTTAGATCCAGACGCCCTGACATCCTGTGAAATCGTCGCCGAATAGTCTCGAATCATGTCGTCCGTCTGCTAAGATTCCGCCTTACCTTTGGTGATGCCAGAGGCGCTATGACGAGAGCCAAATACATGATACTTGAACAATTCAATCCAGCTCATTCCGGCATTGCCTACCGCCGTGAACACCGCGATCGATTTCTAAGCGGAATCTCGCCACGCAACTGAGTCTCTCCGAGACGGCCTTGTAAATCTCTCCAACTCAATCCGTCGTGCAACGCTGCGCGATGAAGAAACCTCAACCACCAACTGCGAGGAAGATATGCGCACTCCACTGCAACAATTTGAAGACCGTTTGAAAACGATTGGCCTCAATGATGAACAGGTGACCGACGTGGTCGCAGCTGTTCGCGAATGGATCGAAGCCATCTTTCGAAGAAAGCCCGTCTAAGCCCGGAACCGGCCACGACTTCGGCGACGTCATCAACTGGCAGAACACAACGACTGTTGGGGCATTCCGGACGCCCACAGCGACTGGATTTCTCTTCCAGTTTGGGACTGGACGCACAACCCTCTAATACCGTTGACAATGAGACTCATCAACGCAATGATCGCATCCAATACAAAAGCCGCCCACTGGGGACGGCTCGATGAGAAACGGATCGTCGAGGGTGCGCCAACACCCTTTCCCGCCTTCCGGTTCTCATCGCTCGTAGACTGCCAAGACAGCCTAACGATTGATGTCGACGATGCCTTCAGTATCGATCCTGCGCCGCCTGCGCGACCAGCCAATGCTGGCTGTGGTTCCCAATCGCTTCACTCTGCAAAACCAGTCTGCGCGCCCCAATCACACCGCATGGCAGACGCCATACGAAGGAACGCACGCGCCCCGTGATCTCATCCGGGTTCGCACCGCGCATAGAAAAAGCCGTTCAGTCAAACCTTGCAAGCAAAACCGAACGGCCAGTGTCTTCAGAGCTAATCCTTCAGACACCCCAATTGTTGGGGCGATGGAACCAGATTGTCAAGTCTCTTTACTCAGTTCGATCCCACCCAGTGTGTGGAGTTAATTGAATCCGGCAGGACTTACCCAAAGCGCGCCGTCGTTTCGTACCTCACCGGGCGGCCGATTTGTGAGTGCTACCGTGACGGCGACGGGAAATCGCTGACTGAGTGTCCGGAACTGAAAATCATGATTGATCACTTTGGCCTGCTGCCTCTGGGACCGCCTCGTCATGTGCGGTTTCTGGGGGAGCATGTCATTCAGGCTGAAATACGAAGGAACACAAACTCACGAACGGAGTCGCTCTACAACCGTGTCAGCGCGGAGAAGGTTGGCGAAGGGGAAAACAAATGAAAGCGTGGGTTCGTCAGAAGGCCGGAGACGTTCGAAAGAGAGGCACGAAGAAGGCATCATGGTACGTCCACTGGAAGGAGCCGGACGGAACGCGCCGAGCTCGCTGCTGTGGGGCCGGAGCGAAAGCAAAGCAGGAGGCCGACAAACTCGCAGCACAGATGCATGCGTCGTTACTGGCGGGCACGTACACCGGAGATCCGTCGCTGGTCCTGTGGTCGGCGTTCATTGCTGAGTACAAGCGCGTGGAACTTCGAAAGAAGGGAGATTGGCACGCGTCCGGTATTTTGGCAACGATCAAGAAGTTTGAGCAGCACATGAAGCCTCGGACGTTAAGCCAGATCTCGACGAAGTTCGTCGATGAATATGTCAGTCGACGAGGTCGAGACCGTGGCATGAAGCCGGGATCCACGGTGTCGCCAGCGACAATCAACGCCGATCTGCGGAACCTGAAGCTCGTCTTCAAGGTGGCTCATGAGTGGGGCCAGTTGGAGAACCCGCCCAGAATTCGAATGGTGAAAGCTCCCTATCGAATCAAACGCTACGTGACACCCGAGCATTTTGCCGCGATGTTCGCAGCGGCCGAGAAGATGACAGCACCAGTGGTGCCGAATACCACCGCCTGTGACTACTGGCGTGCGCTGATCTCCTTCGCGTTCGTGACGGGATGGCGCATCAATGAGATCCTCAACATCAGGCGGGATGACGTGAATTTCGAGTCGGGTCAGATTGTGGCCCGCTGGGATGATTCCAAAGGCAAGCGGGACGAGCTGATCTACGTTCCTCAGTCCCTGTTGGATCTGCTGAAGCCGGTTTGGCAGAACTTTTCGGAGCGGCCGCTCGAATGGACGAAATCCCGTCGGACGATCTACGATCCGTTTAGGAAACTTCAGACGCTGGCCGGGATCAATCTGCACTGCGAGGAAAGCCACGAACATACAGCCGCGTGCCATGTCTACGGATTCCATGATTTCCGTCGAGGATTCGCCACGAACAATGCCTCGACTCTCAGCCCGGCCCAGCTGCAGCGATTAATGAAGCACAGCGACTTCTCAACCACGCAGCGCTACATCAACTACGCCAAGGTCATGACGGAGCGTCCAAACGTCTTCGTTCCGGAGGTACTCAATCAGAATTCTGGAAACCATGACTCTGGAAACCGGGCAGGATCACGTTAGACTCCTCGCTGGTCCGGAGCGTTTTGGCAACCTATAGGCAACCACCAATCTGCTCCGCCTGCCCGAAAACACCATTTCACTTGTGTTTTCATTACTCGCCGGAGTGGTGGAATTGGCAGACACGCGGGATTCAAAATCCCGTGGGATTAATCTCCCGTGCGGGTTCGAGCCCCGCCTCCGGTAATGAGCAGCGTCTGCTTATTGCGCAATGCACTCTCATAATGGTTCTTGCTGTGGCTGACGTGCGCCGGACCTGAGTCACTTTCCATCGGCATCTTGGGATGCTGGATTCGCAATGCAGCACCTTGTAGCCACACAATTGTGAAGCTACAGGATCCACTGGTGAGTGATGCGTGAACCTTCCAGGGAAACACGCCGCCCGGTATGTTCCGGCGCAGATCGCGTCCGGGTTGCCAAGGAGGTGTCTGGCGTCATGATAAAGATGACAATACCGGCCGTATCCCTGCAAGCCGAATCGACCACCATGACAAGTAGCGACACACACGCGTGGGTTCAGTGCGACATATCCGATTCGGCGCAACTCAACACTTCGGATCGGCCGCTCCATCGATAGTGATCTGAGACTGTTTCAGGATGCCTCAGTGAGTCGGGACCACTGCACGTTGTTTCTGCTAACGGTCGGTGATCGTGGTGGAACTGGGCAGCAGAAATGGGACAAGGGTTAACGGACGTGAGGTCTCAGTTTCAACACCGTTGCATCACCGAGATGTCATCAAGGTTGGCGATGCAGAGTTGCTGATTCTGTTCGAGCTGGACGAGGACCTGCCGAAGACTGAGGCAGATGTGCCACTATTGTAAACGCTGTCCAGATGATTGTAGCCTTCTCCTGAAGGTGGACAGGCTCATCCTGACTCGAGAACGAATTGCTTCTTAACCCAACAGAACGCTCATGACCTCTGGATGGAACAGCACCTCGGTCTCGGGCAGTGACAATGCAAACAGTCAGCGTGAACCTCTGGCACTCTCGATGACAAACGTCTGGCGGGTACCATCATTTGCAATCGCGGGGACAGCAATTGCCTTCGCGTCGCGTCGCCAGCAAGGTGATGGATCCAGACGAACGTTACCGCGAAACTGACGGCCTCGATTCAGGCCATGAATGGTTGTGGATTCCCCCGTCGCCAATTCATAGACGACGTAGTGATTTTCAGCCTGGCGTTTGTACCCATTGACGAATCGAAGACCATTGGCCGACAGAGCGATATCTCCCTCTGGATTCCGGAACGTGTCCTGGTCGCCCAATTCTCCCACGATCTTCTTTCTGTCAGCATCGTAGATAATCTGTCGACGATCGACGCATCCGATGATCTCATGTTGGTTTCCCCATTCGGGATGTCCGCCAGGAAAGATCTCGTGCCGTGTCAGATGAGTGCCGTCGGCGTGCATCGTGAAGAGTTCGTTGAGCCGTGGAACCCGGTTGTTCCAGTTTGCACGCAGATAGAACAGAATCCGCTGGTCATCGCGTGACCACAGAGTGTGGTTAATAAACAGAGGAGCATCGTCGACTGCGGGATAGATCTCTCGTACCTGCTCGGCCAACGTCGAAAAAGACACGAGCAATGTCTTCTGTCCGGTCACGACGTCAATCCTAAAGACGCCATCGTTCTCGGGGGCATTTATGTTAACGGTCCAGTCGTGGGCGCCCGCATATCCAGTGACTTTTCGTAAACGATCCATACGCCCGTAGTTCAACCCCAGAAAAAAACCTCCCTGCTGTGCCACTCCACTATTTCCAGCGGGGGTCTCATCAAGGTGGAATTCCTTGATTCGGCGGCGTGCGACAATGTCATAAAGCACGCAGAACACGTGATTGGTCACTGGGTCTCGGTCGTTGAAGAAGAACTGCGTATTGCGTGCGTTCGGATTCCAGTAGAGCATCGTGCCCTGCTGCGGATTCCATGCCCGCGTTTCGTCGATCTTTACGACTGAGTTATCGGTGGTGTCCAGCAGAACAATGTCGGCTGCTTCGCCAGGTTCCGGCATCCGATCCTGAAAAGTGGTTCGCAGCAGGACCATGTATTGGCCGTTCCCGTTCCAGGGCGTGTTTCCCACATGGCCAATGTACCCATAGAAATGATGCGCGGGCCCATGAGTGACCTGCCGAACTTGCCATTCTTCTCCCCATGCGTTCACTCTCGTTGTGCTCACAAGAAGCAGGATCGTCAGAAGACTTCGGTGAAGGCTCATTGCGGGTGTTCCCTCGGGCGGAGTCAGTCGTGTTCAGCCTGACGCCCCAGCAGGCTGCCGGAAAGACTCAGAATAAACAGTGTTGTAAAGATCGAATGTACCACGATCTCACTTCGAAACTGTTGCCATAGATACTGCCATTGACCGCCCGCAGCATCCATTGATTCCCTAACGGGCCACCAGATCTCAACCCTGCCAAGGCCCATCATGTATCCGATCCCCATGAGTGTACAGCTGGCAAAGAGAAACAGATGCTCCAATCGAGAGTTGCGTTTGTGGAGCCACATGGCCACAAACATGACAGAACCTGCTGCCGTCGCCAGCAGGAGGAGTATGCGATAGGGCTCGGGCATGTTGATCTCGCCGCGTGGAAGCAGATCCCGCAGCCAGTCAATCATCGCTGCCACAATTGTCACACTCACGGCGAGCTGCCAGGCAACAGTCGGCCAACGTCTTGACAAGAGGAGCATGACACACCCCATCCCGGTGAAATCCATCATCACGTCAGTGGCGGTCATGGCGACACTGTCGCGCGTCGGTGGTCCCAGAACTGAATACACAAGTATGGTCAGCCGTGGCCAAAAGAAAAAGACGAGCAAGACTACTCCCGCCCCTGCCACCATCTCCGTTACTCCGGAAACAGGAGACTGCTCAGCACGATTTGCATTCAGTGATGAATTGCTTTCGCACAAGTGATTACGCAGGCGGTGTGCGGCAAGGCCAAGGCCACCACCCAGGAGCAGTCCAAACGAGAACTCCATGAACTTCCAGAAGGGTAGCCAGCGCCATACTTCTGAGACCTGCGATTGCCAGGCGAGAAACAAACTCCCCAGCCCGAATCCCAATCCACCGCTGACAGTTCCGTAGAATGCAAATATCGCCGGTACTCGGAATTGTTGAGGCTGGAAGACTCGAAGGTAAGTCAGCAGTGCGAATGCCCCCACCAGCAAACCAGCCCATGACTCATCACGAGGTTTGTCAATGGGATTGGAGAAGTAGATCAACTTGGGGGCGTTAATGAGTGCAATACCAATAGTGATGCCACACAGCAGACAGCCAAGCAACCCGGCAAGATGACGTGAAGGCAGACGACTGACGACAAACCCAAGCCCAAGCATCGAACCGCCCAAAAATCCCCAAACAGCTCCCTTGATTGTTGTCCCGGTCAGTCCCCATAGAAACGATTCTTCAACACGGATCAGGCCCAGCGTCTGGCCATACGTCATGTTCCCGCCAAAACCGATTCCAATCGCAGCGAACGAAACAACAAGAGAAGCCGTTGTCCGTCCGACCTGAAGATACTGACACAGCATCAGGCTCATCAGAAGTCCGGGGATCATTGCACCGTATGGCCCGCCGCCAATGTATCCTCGCAATCCCCAGCCAAGGGACATCACTACGGCGGGTACGAAGACCCAGATCAGAGCCGCAGGCTGTTTTCGCGCAGGACCATGTTCAACTGCAGGCATTGTGGCTGTTCCAGACGATGCGTTCTTACAGACAATGGGACGAGAAGGCAGGAGACGCTCAAAGCTGTGATTGAAGAACGACAAAAAAAACGCTGGAGAATACCACTTCTCCAGCGTCGCAATTGCGCGTAGTACACCCGGTAGGATTCGAACCTACAACCCCCGGTTCCGAAGACCGGTGCTCTATCCAGTTGAGCTACGGGTGCATGATAATGGCCCACTGGTAACAGGGCTGGTGTTGCAGCGGGCGGAGCAGTTTAGCCGAATTCATATGGCTGTCCAACTGCGAAGGTTCCGTGGTATAGAATCTGCTTGATTTCGGTTATTCCCCGGCAGCTGCTTCCGGATTTGCGGCTGCCTTCTGAGCGTCTCGGATGGCGGCTTCCTGCTGCTTTCGCATTTGTTCCATCATTCTCTCCTGCGAATCAATCTGTCTGGCGAAGAACCAGTCGGCCAGGGGGCCTCCCAGTTCGGCTTCGACCGACAGGCCCGACTTATCACCGTCCAGCGTCAGCCATGCCTGCTTGCTTCCTCTAAGTGCCAGGATCTTGTCCAGCAATGGTGTTGGATTCGACGTCCGCATGGAACTGACAAGTGCCATCAGCTGTGCGCCTTCGGCCGAATCAAACCACTGCGGGAGCGTTGCAAGTCCGGTTGGGTCCTTCTTCGGCCAGGACGTCCATTGTTCCAGATCGACCTTCGCCGTCAGCCAGCGAGTTCGTACGGCTCGCTCACTGTCACCGCAGCTCTTGACAGCCGACCGAATGCTCTCATGTGCATCTTCTCCTCCTGCGGCAAACCACAGGCAGCCATCTCGATGAGCGATCCACAGGTCCGAGATATGAATCGGTGACTCTTCACCCATGGACGGAAGACCAAGACGCAGCACAGGCCGACCGTGTCGTTGAGTTAGTTCGACATCCACCCCAAGTTCCTTGCCCATGGTATCGCGCAACCCCCGTTCCAGGTTGACCAGCAGATCGGAGTAGTCGCCAACCTGAAGGCCAACGAGCACCACGCTGCCGGACGCACGCGAATGCACGACTCGCGCAATGACTTCCAATGTGTGCCCATTGGCGATTTCGTGCAGAGGGGCAACGACATCTGTTATAGCCGACCGCACTGATGGATTTGCTGACTCTGCAGCAATGAACCAGTCGGCCGCCGCATGCAGTGTGTCCTGTCCTTCCGGCGGAAGGGCCAGACACAGATGAATGTATGCGGCTGCGTCTTCCCGCAGCAACGGTGCGAATCGACTTCGACCGGAACCCATTTCATCGAGCTGTTTGATGAATGCACTGTTTCGGTGAGGTGTCAGTGTCAGTTGGCCACGGACTGGTTTGCCGTCACTTGCCAGGTGTCCTTCGCCTTCTCCGTCGTCCACATCAAACAGCAGTGACTTGACGAGTGGCAGGCCCCATTTGCCGGCGGACTGGCGGAACTTCCACGATTCTTCGCCTTCGCTGTTCTGCCGCTGCAGCTGAGTGCCCACCATCGCGCTGAGCATGCTCCATCCCATCGTTCGCAATCCCTGAGGAATACGATCGGCATACAACCGGATTCCAGCATCGTTGTCCTGACTGAGGCTATCATAGATCTCCTGTGAATCCGGCAGCGTGACGGACGTGAAATCTTCAGCAGCATTCGAATACAGGAAACGATCCTGATACCGATACTGTTCCGTGTAGCTGCCAGATGATTTCTGAAATCGTTTGCCATCGCGTTCGATGACTTCCAGCTTATTGGACCGTCCCGGACTTTCGTTGTTGTATTCGTTTACCTCCTGACCGGGCTGAAGCTCGGATTCAAACTCCCACTTCATCACCACCTTGTAAAGCCCGTTACCTGATTGCTCGAGTGTTGCCTGGCTCCCTCGCATCTCTGCGCGGCCCTCCAGAATCTTCCTTGCTTCTGTTTCGTCCACCACAGACTGAAACCAGATCGTTTCCATCGATGGAACAAGCCCGTGGACGAGGTAGACGAGCTGGCCACTGATGGGATCATGTGACTCTGTCGTGACAACTTTCTCAAACTGACTTTCGATTAGCTCTACAACCGTCTTGCCAACTCTAAGTCGCTTTGACCGTCCCGAGATGTAGCTGCCAACAGACTTCTCATTGACGTTTCGTGCATACATCACGACGAATGGCTTGTCAGCGAGCTTGCGTGGCCCCTGAGCCTGGACGGTGGCAAGTTGGGCCGTGAGGAGAAAAAGGACTATGAGCAGTCGAGAAAGCATCAGGGATATGCTCCGGGCGGGAATGAACGGGGAGGACAACAGGTGTGATTCGATTTGAATGCGAATTCGTCTGCCAAAAGCTGCGAGAATTTAAATCGGCGGGCAAACTGCGTGAGTTGTCCTCAATGTCGGCACTCGGCGATACAGGTTGGAAAGCGGTGGGCTTGTGTGGAAGGAACACGCCGTCAGAATATCGTCGCTGCACGCTGAGTGCGACGATTCGATTCTTATTCCGGACAGCTCGCGAAATCTCTGACAATGCCTGACATGTTTGCCCCGAAACGGCTATTCCTTCTGGATGCGATGGCACTCATTTATCGGGCTCACTTTGCGTTGATTCGGGCGCCTCGTTACACATCCGGAGGCACCTGTACATCTGCCGTCTTTGGTGTTGCCAACACGGTCCTGGACATTCTGAAGAAGGAAGAACCAACTCACATTGGCGTTGCTTTCGACACAAAGGAACCAACTCACAGACACGAAGAATTCCCGGAATACAAGGCTCAGCGCGATGCGATTCCTGAGGACATTGTGGAGCAATTTTCCTACGTCGACCGGCTGTTCGATGCATTCAACATGACGACTATTCGGCTGCCGGGATACGAAGCCGACGACATCATTGGCACCCTTGCCAGGGAAGCCGAAGCAGACAACTTTGATACATGGATGGTGACCCCCGACAAAGACTACCATCAACTTGTGACCGATCGCACGGTTGTCTACAAGCCGGGCCGTCAGGGTTCCAGCCACGAAGTGATGGCGATTCCGCAGGTCTTGGAGAAATGGCAGATCGAGGATGTCGACCAGGTCATTGACATTCTGGCACTCATGGGAGATTCCAGCGACAACATTCCAGGGGTGCCGGGAATCGGTCCCAAGACGGCTCAAAAACTGATTGCTCAGTTTGGCAGTGTGGAAGAACTACTGAGTCACACCGACCAGCTGAAGGGAAAGCAGAAGGAACGTGTCGAAGAAAACGCGGACATGGCACTGTTGTCCAAGCGTCTGGTGACCATTGTTCGCGATGTTCCGCATGAGGTCCAATTGAAGGATTTGGAAGTCCGGCCGTTCGACGAGGAGAAACTCAAGGCACTATTCGAAGAACTGGAATTCGACACGCTTGGCAAGCGCATCTTTGGCAAGTCATTTTCGTCGAGTCAGTCACGACAATCGGTCATTCGCCGCAAGCGTGAGAAGGAAATCCAGAAGACGCTGTTCGATGATGAAGATGTCGAAATCAAGGCGCTCAAGGATGTTCCACACGAATACATTACGGTGACAACGGCAGCTCAGCGGAAGACGTTGATTGGCGAACTGGCAACTCAGCATTCGTTTTGTTTCGACACCGAAACAACCAGTCTCGATCCACGTGAAGCTCAGATATTGGGGCTGTCGTTCTGCCTGACACCTCGCCAGGCCTGGTACGTGGTCTGCCCGGACGACGAGCAGCAGGGGAAATCCGTCCTGGAGGAATTCCGTACGCTTTTTGAAAACGAAGCGATTGCCAAGACGGGGCACAATCTGAAGTACGACATCAGTCTGTTGAAGTGGTATGGCATTGATGTGAAGGGCACTCTGTTTGACACCATGCTGGCGCATTCGATGAAAGAGCCCGAGATGTCACACGGCCTGGATTATCTCGCAGAGCTGTATCTTGGGTACCGGCCCATCCCAACGAGTGATCTGATTGGGGAGAAGGGCAAAGATCAGAAGAACATGAAAGATGTCCCGTTGGATGTGCTCGCGGAGTACGCGTGTGAAGACGCAGATGTCACGCTTCAGGTTGCTGACGCACTGCGCAGGGACATCGAGAAACGCGGCGTGAGTCAGGTGTGTTATGAGGTGGAATGTCCACTGATTCCCGTTGTCGTCGACATGGAGTACGAAGGAATTCGACTCGACACCGACGCACTGAATGCCTACTCCGCTCGGCTTCAGCGGGAGATTGATGCCCTGGAGCAAATGATCTACACGGCTGCGGGACACGAATTCAATATCGATTCTCCGAAGCAACTGGGAGTCGTGCTGTTCGAAGAATTAAAACTGGTGGACAAACCAAAGAAGACGGCGACGGGGCAGTATTCAACGAGAGAAGCTGAACTGCTGCGGCTGGCTCCAGCGCATGAAATCGTCCACAACGTTCTGGAATATCGAAACGCGGTGAAACTCAAGTCGGTGTATGTAGATCAGCTTCCGGATACGGTGAACCCAAAGACCGGGCGTGTACATACTCACTACAGTCAGGCGTGGACAGCAACGGGACGGATGCAGTCCACGAATCCCAATCTGCAGACAATTCCCATTCGCAAAGAACGAGGTCGTGAAATCCGGGCGGCGTTTGTGCCGAGAGACAGTGATCACCTGATCCTGTCAGCTGACTATTCCCAGATTGAATTGCGCGTCATGGCCGAATTAAGCGGCGACGACGCGATGAAACAGGCGTTCATCGACGGCGAAGACATTCATCGGGTCACTGCATCAAAGGTCTACAAGGTAGAGCCTGATGACGTGACACGGGAGATGAGAGACAAAGCCAAAACGGTTAACTTCGGAATCATCTACGGTATCAGTGCGTTCGGACTCCAACAACGTCTTAACATTCCTCGATCCGAAGCCAACGATCTCATCGATAACTACTTTGAAAAGTACCCGGGTGTGCGAACCTGGATCGATGAAACCATCGAATTTGCAAGGGAACATGGTTACGTGAAGACTCAGACGGGGCGTCGCCGCTACCTGCGTGACATTGATTCTCGCAACAATTCCCTGAGATCGGCCGCTGAACGGCTGGCAATGAACAGTCCGATTCAGGGAACGGCAGCGGATTTATTGAAACTGGCGATGATTCAAGTGCATGCTGCTTTGCGGAACGACAGGTTTCAGACCAGGATGCTACTAACGGTGCATGACGAGCTGGTATTCGATATGCATCGCGATGAACAGGACACTGTGATTCCTGTGATTCGCCGGTGTATGACAGAGGCCCTGCCCATGTCAGTGCCGATCGAAGTTGAGACTGGTTTTGGGGAAAACTGGCTCGAAGCGCATTGATATCAGGTCGGAACAGTTTTGCTGGGGATGCACGATGGACGCTTCATTCTGGGACGGCAAACGCGGTCCAGGTGTGCCGGATACGATTGACCTGGCTCAATACGACTCCGTCGTGGATGTCATCGAAGCGGCATTTGAGGAATTCGCGGAGCGGTCCGCATTCACCAGCATTGGCCATACCGTTACGTATCGTGACATTGACCAGTATAGCGCCGCATTTGCTTACTATTTGCAGAATCACACAGATCTGAAACGTGGCGACGCCATCGCGATTCAGATGCCGAATATTCTGCAATATCCGATTGCCTTGTACGGCGCGCTGCGAGCCGGCATGCGGGTTGTCAACACGAACCCGCTGTACAGCGAACGTGAGATGCTCTACCAGTTCAACGATTCGGGTGCTCGAGCACTCGTATGCATGAACGCATTCGCGAAGTCGGTGGAAAACGTTCACAAGGATACGGACATCAATCACATTGTTGTGACGGGCCTCGGCGATATGCTGCCGGTCCTCAAACGCACAGTGATCAATGGGGCCGCCAAATATATTCGGAAGATTGTTCCGGCATACGATCTTCCGGACGCAGTTGCTTTTCGTTCGGCATTGAAGTTGGGGATGGGCCAGGAGTTTGAACGGAACCACCTCAAGAACCCGAACGACACGGTGATCCTTCAGTACACCGGTGGCACGACCGGTGTTTCCAAAGGAGCCGAGCTAACAAACCGAAACCTCGTGGCGAACATGCTCCAGGCCGGGGCACAGCTGAGTCAACTGCATCCGGACGGTACGCCCGTGATGGGCGAAGGCCAGGCCATCATTGCTGCTCCGCTGCCGCTGTATCACATTTACGCGTTTACGGTTCACCTGATGGCGTTCTTCAACCACGGCGACCACAGCATTCTGATTGCGAACCCTCGTGACACAGAAATGTTCGTACGGCTTCTCGAACCATGGAAGCTGACAGCAGTGGTAGGACTCAACACGCTGTTTGTTTCGCTTCTCGGCAATGAACGTTTCCGGGCAATGGACTTTTCAGAGATGAAATTCACGTCGTCAGGTGGTACCGCGTTGCCCGACGACACAGCGATTCGCTGGAAGAAAGCAACCGGCGTTGGGATTTCGGAAGCCTACGGACTCACCGAATGTGCGCCCGCTGTCTGTATGAATCCGGCGGGCGGTCTGGAACGTATGGGCACAGCCGGACAGGCGGTCCCTGGAACGGCGCTCAAGTGCATCGACGAGGAAGGTAACGAAGTCGCACCTGGAGAACGAGGTGAATTGTGCGTTAACGGGCCTCAGGTCATGAAAGGCTACTGGAAGTGCCCTGATGCGACACGTGCTGTTTTCACTGAAGACGGGGAGTGGCTGAAGACGGGAGACATTGCAGTCATTGATGAGGATGGATTTGTTCGAATCGTGGATCGAATCAAAGACATGATTCTCGTGTCCGGATTCAACGTGTATCCAAACGAAGTCGAAGATGTTGTGTCCAGTCATCCGGCGGTCGAGAACTGCGCTGCAATCGGAGTGCCGGATGACCGCACAGGGGAAGCGATCAGGCTGTTTGTCGTATTGACAGAAGATCAAGCTGCGGAGGAAGACGAAATTGAATCATGGTGCCGCGACCGAATGGCGGCTTACAAGGTGCCTCGGCAGATCGTCTTCCGCGACAGTCTGCCGATGACGCCGGTTGGCAAGATCCTGCGGCGGGAACTCAAGGCCGAAGCATCGGCTCAGACGGACACCATGACCGCCCCTGTGGAGTGACCGGCTGGACTTATTCTATCACGATGTCACTCAGGTCCTCTGATTCCGGGTACTGAGGATCCATCTTTTTGAGTGTGGCGACGATAACGCGCATGATGGCCACATTGCGGTACCACTTTTGATCGGCAGGGATCGCATACCAGGGAGCGTCCTTCGTTGTGCATTCATTCAGCATGTCTTCGAAGGCATCCTGGTAGTCGTTCCACAGCCTACGCTTGTTCAAGTCTTCGACGTCGAATTTCCAGTGCTTCTGAGGCTCGTCCAGTCGGTCCTGAAAACGCTCTTTCTGTTCGCCTTTTGAAATGTGCAGGAAGAACTTCAGGATCGTTGTGCCGGTTGCTGTTAGGTGCTTTTCGAACTGGTTGATGAGATCGTAGCGCGGCTGCCAGACAGATTTTGAAACGATGTCGTGAACTCGAACGACCAGAACATCTTCGTAGTGAGATCGATTGAAGATCCCTACCATTCCTGCCGCCGGCACTTCACGATGCACTCGCCACAGGAAGTCGTGAGCCAGTTCTTCAACTGACGGTTTTTTGAACGATGAAACTTCCACGCCCTGTGGATTGACGCCCTGGCAGATCTTACGAATCGTACTGTCTTTGCCACCGGCATCCATCGCCTGCAATACAATCAGCAGTTTCTGCCTGCCTTCTGCATAGAGTTTCGGCTGTAACTCGATGAATTCCTCACGCAGCGCCCGAAACTCCTCTTCCGCTGCATCACGGTCATCACAGAAGTCGCGTCCGCGGGTGGATAAATCGGACAAACGGATTGCAGTGCCAGGTGTAAGGCGATGAGTATCAGGCATTGATTCTTGTCGTGGTGTTGTGTCAGTGTGTTGCCTGCGGGATGGCAGGAGTGTCGCTTGTACTGGAATCAGGAACGTGGTGAGCAGCAGATGTGTCTGGAAACCGTTGCAGCAATTCAGCCTGCAGGATCTGTGCTGAGTTTGCCCGCCCCGACTGGTTCAGGCAAGTGATCGCTTCCGAAAGCCCGGATGCAGCCAGCGACGGATCGTGGCATTCCATGCATGGCAACCACAGGAATTCCAAAGCCGCATCCTCCATCCTCTGATGCTGTTTCAGCAGTCTGCCAACGATGTAACGTGGTCCGGCCTGCATATCTTCAGGAAGCTCACTCAGACGTTGACGCCAACGTTCAATGGTCGAAAATGAGATGCTGGCGTCCGGGAACGTCTTCAACCGCCACAGTTGCGTCTCTGCGAGCAGGTTAAAAGGAAGCAACCCGGATGTTCGAAACTCGGTAAGATTCCGGACGCAGATTTCCTGATGGTTGGCTTCATGCAACAACGCTGATGCCGCCAACAACCGTCGTATTGCGGACTGCGAATGCAGGTCAGATGGATCGACAGACACGCGCTCATGCGGCGGCAACTCTTCGTCCCAGACCAGTGGAATCAGGGCAACGTGCGAAGACGAAGAATTCGCCTGATAGATTACTTCGATTCTTTCGATGGCTTCGTCGCGCTGGTTCAGCATGAGGCAGCACTTAGCCGCCGTTGCCTGTATCTCATTTTTCATTCGAATCGACCAATCTTCGGTGAGTGCTTCGTTGCATTTTTCAAGTGCGGCGCGAAACCTCGAGGCCTTTACCAGCTGAAGTGCCTGAGCATACGGCTGCCCGCCATCCGGGAACTCCTGACCGCAGACACTAACCTGCTGAAAGATCGTAAACAGAGCAGCGGAAAGAAATCGCAGCATTAGCGAGAGATGCTCCGCTCGACCTACAGAGACATTTGATCCATCTCTTGTCATGGGATGTCTTTCGCGATTCTATCTGCCGTCCACGTCGTCACTGTGACGACTTCGCGCGTGTCTTCCCGCGTGACAGTCTGCTTCCAACGCAGAACTCCGAATGGCATGTCTTCGTTGTACCAGACATCGCAGCGATGCCAGCAGGTTCCCAGTAGAGGATCTGTGACGCTCACACGTGAAGCTCCGCGGTCGCAGCGATAGCCGGGCCTTTCAGTAGTGACCTGAAAGTAACGGATTCCCGATGGACTGAATCGACGCGAGTCAGGCATTCCTCGAAACAGATTGACCATCGCGGTACTGGCTGGAGACAACTGGTTATTGTCGCGGCGAAACAACCATTCATGGACTGGACGTCCTGCGTCGAATGCTTCCAGCAGAACGCTGCACTCCGTTTCCAGGATCGAGTCTGCTTCTCCTGATTTCGTGACAGTCGTCGTCACCAGAAGATCACAGATTCGCTTTCCGTCGACGGACCGATATCCCTCACATCGCAGGTTCAATGAACGGCTACCGTCACTAGACGTCCACTGACCTTCTGACCCTGCGTCTGTCGGCCAGGTAGAAAACACACTATATCGAGCCGGCTCAAAAGCTTCGGGAGCCGTGCGGTAGTCAATCCAACCGGCCTGAGCCATCGTTCCATAGATCCAGGATGGCGTCCAGGGCGAAGGCAATGAGACCGTTGCAGTGAAAACTGAAGCCGCCAGCAGGAATCCTCCGATGCGACGTCCTGCAGCTGATTTCCACAACCATTCCAAAACCGGCAACATCGCGAACCAGAAGAACGGCGTCAGCCAAAGCATCCAACGCAGTGCGGCAGTGTTACCTCCGTAGTTGTAGTTCTGTGTGCGCGTCAGGTAGAAAATGAGTACCACTGTCGAGACGATTCCACCCACAGGAAGCACCCAACGCAGACCGGAATTTCCCGTCTTTCGGCCACAGCAGATCCAGCCCCAGATCGACAGAAGGAACACCGGAGTATGCGATAACAGCCCGTGATGTCCCATGAGGCAATGGAACAGATACGTGAGTGTGCCTTCAGTATTCGCGTCGAGCCCTTGAGGGTTGCTCCAGTAACTGGGCACTCCGTTGTGAACGTACACGTATTTGTCTGACCCATAAAACGCGTAGAATGGACGGATCCCGCCGGTCACCATCCAGTTGGTAACGAAATAGGCCGCCAGTGGTATCACGGCTGCTGGTACGTAGCACCACAGTGTCCGGCGTGGGTCGAGAGTCAACATCCAGACAAACGATACGATGCCAAACAATGCCGCCGGAAGTTCAAAGCAGCTTGTGAGAGCAGCCGTGAGTCCCACGATCGCGAAGTCGCGTGATTTCAATTCCTGCGGTCGCTGCTGCATGCGAACGATTGTCACCAGGCAGATCAGCAGGCATACAGCGGCGGGCGTGTGATTATTGAGCGTCGACAGATAAGGATTCAGCATAGAACCGAACCCGACGACCAGCAGCACAAAACACTGAGTTGCCAAAGACAGGTCCAGCTGCACCAGAAGTCGCTGAAACATCCACATTGCAAGTGCCATCGGGATGCCATTGAGTACCAGCAAAAGAGATCGTGTGACATCCTTCGGATTTCGTCGAAGATCTACCCCGGCGATCCGACGTTCGCCGCTGTAAATCCCGGCAACGATGGCAGACAGCAGCGGCGGCTTGGACGAATAGAAGTGATACGGTTCGGTCTCGTCGGTGCGATGTCGAACCTTGTCTATCGTCGACCAGTGAGGGTCACGGTCAATTTCGTCGATCTGCCAGGTGTTTCGATGCACCAGAGACCAAACGGTTGCCCAGCGGGAACGGTCGTTTGCGCTGCGCAACGGAGTTCCAGTCAACACCGTTGCAAACATTCCGCACACCGCAGCAATCAGGATGAGCTGCGCGATCGGAGATCGCTGCTGCTTTGAATCGGAGCTGTCAGATGAGTCCGTAGTATCGTTCATGGATTACTGATCATAGATAACTTTGCCTCGAAGCTGATGATGGTAGTGTTGGGCAAAGCGGTGCGATTCATCGCGCACGTACTGAAGCAGCCTAAGTCCGCTGGAATGTCGACTAAGACGATGCGGTTCACTTCGGCCTGGAACGTAGATTTCTTCGTCACGTTTGGCGAGCGATATTGTGAAAGGAGGAGTGATGTCCATTTGCTTCATCGTGTCCATCACAGCATTGAGCTGGCCCTTACCCCCGTCAATCAACAGGATGTCCGGAAACGACTCTCCTTCCTGCATCAACCTGCGAAAACGTCGAGTGACAACTTCTCGCATAGAAGCGAAATCGTCCACTCCTTCGACCGAGCGAATTCTGTAACGCTTGTAGCCATGCTTAAATGGCAGGCCGTCAATGAACTGCACAAGGCTCGCAACGGTTTCGCCTCCCTGCAAATGAGCAATATCAATACCTTCAATGCGGCGAGGAATTTCGGGCAGCTGCAGGATCTTTCTCAGCCCGGCTAGTCCTTTTGCCGGATCGTGATAGAAGACTTCCGGCTGAGCGTGTTGTTCAAGATCTCCTTTGAGATTCAGGCCCCGGAGAGCTTCAATGTCATCACGGATTCGTGCCGCTTTCTCATACTTCTGTTCCAGGGACGCCGTCTGCATGTCTTTTTTCATCTGCTTCAGCAGGCGACCACGTCCGCCGTCCAGGAACAAACGCAGACGTTTGATGTCTTCGCGGTATTCTTCTTTGCTGATGCGTTTATTGCAGGGAGCCGTGCATTGGTTGATGCTGGCCAGCAGACAAGGACGGAACCACTGCCAGCGTTCGTCAGCTTCTTCGATGTCCAGAGTACAGGTGCGAAATCGAAAGATCTTTTGCAGCACTGCGATCATGCCTCGCAGTTGACCGGCATTGGTGAATGGCCCGTACAGCCTGACGTTCTTTGTGGCGGGAGTGCGAGTGAATTCAACGCGAGGAAAGTCCTCACGAGTTGTGATCTGCAGGTAGGGAAACGTCTTGTCGTCTTTGAGCTGTGAGTTGAACCGAGGCTGAATGTCCTTGATGAGGCGGGCTTCCACCAGCAAAGCGTCTACTTCGCTGTCTGTTTCGATGAAGTCGATGTCCCGAATCTCACGCACAAGTTCCGCCGTTCGACGTTCGACGAGTGCGGCATTCGTGAAGTAGCTTCCCGCACGGCTGCGCAGATTGACTGCTTTGCCAACGTAGATGACTCGATCCTCAGCATCTTTCATTAGGTAGACACCGGAGGTTGTCGGAAACTCACGCACCTTTTCGGCGGCCGGAGAATCCAGGCCGGTCTGTGGTTCCTGTGATGATTCGTCAGCGGCTGAGGACATGGAACGGGGCGGGCAGGTCGAAGGGAGGTAAACCACGGTGCCGAATGAGTCCGGGAACGGGAAACGACACAAGCATCATAGGGCTCAGCGGTCGTTGCTGACAATTCCCGATTCAGGGACATTGCTGAGGACTCGGCCAGTGTTCGTCTGACATCCCCATCGATGAGGCCGTGTTGCTTGAATTCTGCGACAGATCTGCACAATGCAGAGAATACAAGCTCTATTTGTCCTCGAACGTCGCGTTCCGAGGAGTCCCTCCGAATGGTTCGATAATCAGTCGAACCGAATTAACTAAGGAACAAGAACAATGTCTCGTTTGATTGGAATGATTTGCCTGAGCCTGGCACTCGTCGTTTGTGCAGGTTGTGGTGCTCCCGAAGGCGGTTCCGGAACGACGGCTTCCACCGGCGAGTAGAAATGTGCGGTCGTTCGGCAATTCAACCGAACGAAACCAGTCAATTGCGACAAAAGGCAGCTCGTTTGAGCTGCCTTTTGTCTTTGAAGCATAGTCCGGGCACGAAATCGATCGATCAGGTACTGCCAAATCGCCGCACCCGACGCCTCGGTTTGTTCTGAGGTCGAAACGACTCAAAGTCTTCCACCGTGTACTGCGGCAGCACGGTATTGATTCTCACTTCAATGTTCGTGAGCTCATTGCCTTGAGCCAGCGTCACAAACGTGATCGCTCGGCCATTTTCCGCAGATGACAATCGACCGGTGCGCCCCACTCGATGAATGTAGTCATCACAGGATTCCGGGATGTCATAGTTGATGATGTGAGAGATTCCGCTGATATCGATTCCCCGACCGACAACATCGGTGGCGATCAATAATCGAAGCTTTCCGGCTCGCAGATCTCGAATCACCCGGTCTCGCTTACGCTGTGGCAGGTCTCCGTGAATCGCGGCGATACGATTGGATTTGAGTCGCCTGGAAAATCGTTCGAACAACCGATCGGCCCCTCGCTTGGTTCGAGTAAACACAATGGCCTGAGATGGCTTTTCCTTTGCCAGAACCCGCAGCAGTAATGAGGATTTACGATCTTCGTCGACTGTCACGTAATACTGTTCAATCGTGTCGACAACCACATTGTCTTCTGACAGGTCGACCATTTCGGGGTCCGTCATATAGCGACGTGCCAGACGTTCGACAGGACCTGGCATGGTGGCTGACAGCAACAGTGTCTGGCGATCGTTCGGACAGGCCTTCAGGATCCGTTCAATATCAGGACGGAATCCGATGTCCAGCATGCGGTCTGCTTCGTCGAGTACCGCAATCTTCAGGCCGCGCAGGTCCAGTGCCCGGCGTCGAAGAAGATCGATCACTCGACCGGGCGTTCCGATGACAACCTGAGCCCCGTTTTGCAGCGTCTTGATCTGGCTGTGAATGGGGCGGCCGCCCACGGCAATTCCAATTTTCAACCGCCCGCCACAGAGTTTTCCTGATTCTACCAGGACCTGTTCGCTGAGTTCCCGGGTCGGAGCAAGGACCAGTACCTGAACGCCCGGCAATCGCGGGTCAATCCGTTCCATCGCCGGAAGCATGAATGCGGCTGTCTTGCCGGTTCCGGTTCGAGCCTGACCGATACAGTCTTTTCCTGTTAAAGCAATTGGAATTAGTTCTGCCTGAATCGGGCTGGGAGTTTCGTATCCGACTTTTTGGACAGCGTCGAGTGTTTTTGAATGGAGTCCGAGTTCGTCGAATGTCTTATCTGAGATGGTTTGCAAGTGATTCTCTTCGGTAACAAATGATTGAGTGATTTGTGTGCCCAGGGAGGAGCAACACAATGCTGGCGGGTGAAGGGAGACACTCACCGCAGCAACGTGCGGGTATCAACCAGCCGCCAGTCAAACACCGTAACGACAACGGTGGTCGGGGCTTAAACAGTTCGAGCGAGCAGGCCATTGAAACGGCCCGGATGCCGACAGTACCTTTGATGGGTCCTGTCTGGAGCACCCGGAAGCTCGATGACAATTCCGGCAGTTGTGTGCCGGATCCGGGATTCTGATTCTAAGAGCAAGCCTTGAAGTCTAGAATCTTCTGCGGCTCACGTCAAATTTTTACGGATTTCCTGAATCGATTGACAAGAATACCGCAGCGGAGGCGTCATGAGCAGTACTGTCCGGTCCCCGCTGAGCCCTCATGGTGACACAGTCAGTACCATCCCTCACGAATTTGGAGTGCTGCCGGTGGGAATCCGTGACTCAGGACGAAATAATCGCAGCACCTGATCCTCGTCACCGGAGTCCCCATTGATGTACACGCTGCAGATGGCAAAGCGAGTCCTGTCTGAAACCAACAAACGACTCCTGTGGAAACTGTGCTGGAACCTGGGAGTGAAGGGAACACTTTCCGTCCTGAAACACCGTCGGAGGATTCGCAATGGTCAGTTCTTCCCGCCGTTTCTGTATGTGTCGATCATCAACAGCTGCAACCTGCGGTGTCAGGGATGCTGGGTGGATGTTGGCCACAAACAGGAGACGATTGATCTGGAAGCGATGAATCGTCTGATCGGAGAAGCCAAAGAAGCAGGCAACAGTTTCTTTGGGATCGTGGGTGGCGAACCATTCATGCACCCTGAGCTATTTGAGATCCTCGAAGGTCACCCCGATTGTTACTTTCAGATCTTCACCAATGGTCAGTTTATTACCGACGACAAAGCGAAACGACTGTTTGATCTCGGCAATGTGACCCCGTTGATCAGTGTCGAAGGTAACGAGATCATTAGTGATGAGCGCCGGGGCCGTTCAGATGTTTACAGCAAGACACTGACCGGAATCGAAAACTGCCTCACGCACAACGTCATGACCGGCGTCTGCACCAGTCTCTGTCGAACGAACATTGACGACCTTCTGACTGAAGAATGGATCGACCGCCTGATCGAAATGGGGGTTCTCTACACGTGGTTTCACGTGTATCGCCCAATGGGCCCCGATGCGATGCCCGATTTGTGTCTTACTCCTGAGCAACAACGGCGTGCTCGGGAGTTCGTTGTTGAAATGCGCGCAAAGAAACCAATCGTCATCATCGATGCCTACTACGACGGAGAAGGCCAGGCTCTGTGTCCGGCAGCCAACGGGATCAGTCACCACATCAACCCGTGGGGTGATATTGAACCGTGTCCTATCGTGCAGTTCTCACGGGAATCGATCTACTCTGATGAGGATGATCGAACACTGTTCGATAAGTTCACTCAATCAGAGTTTCTCGCGGACTTCCGCGCGCTGTCTCAGGAGACCACGCGAGGGTGCATCGTTCTCGAACGTCCTGACCTTCTGAATCAACTGGTTGACAGACACGAAGCAAAGGACTCAACCGCTCGACAGACGGCTCGCAGCGAACTGCAGTCAATGGTTCCACGAACTTCCCAGTATCATCCGGGCAATGAAGTTCCTGAAAAGAACTGGTACTACCGGATGGCGAAGAAATTCCTGTTCAACGATTTTGGCGTCTATGACGGGCACGACCACTCAAAGAGTGCCGCGCCCTACCTTCCGGATCCATCGACGAAGGCAGGGACACCACAGTCAGGCCAGGCATCATATGCCGCGGAGCACGGTGTTTCGCTGGAAATTCCAAAGCAGAAGGACAAACTGTCACGCTGATTCAAAAGTTCGGATTCAGCTATGCCTTCGGATCTACTCTTCAGCCGATCCCGATTCAGCGTCTTGCGATTCGTCAGGACGATCTGTTTCTTGTGACTCCGGCGCCTCAGACGAACCTCCTTCTTCGCCTGATTCATCCTTCTGCTGTGACTCCGCAGCCTCTGTTGGGAATGGAACGAACATTGTACCTGGGCGTTCGATCGACCTGATCAGGTTCAGTAGTTCCTGACGTGCACTTCCAGCAACGTACGAAGCAGCGCGAGCCCATGATTCAGCTTCGTCGTCGTTCCAAAGCTCTCTGTGAAGCTTTGCTACCTCAATCCGTAAGTCTGTTGATTCGAGATCAGTTCCGATTCGCTGTACTGCTTCCGGAATCCGCTTCTCAATTTCTGTGAGTTTGTCAATGTTCTTTCGGCAAGCTTCTGCAAGCTCATCATCTTCGACATCTGCAGCTACCCTGGCCAGTTGTTCGAAAACGTCTTTCGTGCGTGGGTAGCTCGCAGCCGCCTGTCTGAGTACGGTGATCGCCTGTTGTGAGTCACCGGATCTGTGAAGCTGGGCTGCCTTGACGCGGATGCCCTCAAGAGATGCCCTGATGCTCTGACCCATATATCTCGGATCACCACCGATTTCTTCCCGACGCTCAGTTTCAACAAGTACCTCTTCGGCTTCATCAATCATGTCGTTCCGAAGAAGCACGGCCACGGCGAGGTAAGGGTTGTCGATGTATTGATTGTTCTTCAGTAGAAACTCGGCAGCAGCATCTGCTCTCCCTGCTGCCATGAGACACTTCAAATACTTGGAGAGCGTTCCCGGATCCGCTGTGGCGACTGCTGTGTCAGTATCCAGAAAGCTCGCATAAGACTCGATCGCTTCGTCAAGATTACCAATTCGCTGAAAGGCTAGAGGAATGACCTGAGCTGCTGAAGAGTCGAGCGTGTCGAGCCGCAGCACGTCCTGTGCTACGTCAGCTGCAGCGACGACGGCACCGGCAGCCTGGTACAACCGCATTAGCAACAGATGTGGCAAGGGGTCGTCAGGCGATAGTTTCCGGTAGTCTTGATAGAGATCTTCGGCTCGAGTGAGATTGGCGTCTCTCTGATGTGCAACGCCGGAGAACCTGGTCGCGAGGATTTGCAGTTCCCTGTCCTCGTGTTCGAGGTAAGGTTCCAGAATCGCGATCGCTTTCGGACTTCGATTCGTTCCTTCCGCAACGATCCCGTCCAGCACAGTTGCTCTGTCAACGTCACCGCCAATCTCACGATACGTTTCCAGATTCTGCCGAAGTGACTCAACATCACGACTTCGAACATTCTCCACTGCGGCTTTCCAGACTTCGTCAGCACCCGGCGCACTCTGCTTAACGAGCATCCCCAGGACCACCATTGCTGTGGCGAGAACAGCAATCAGCCACAACCACCACGGTACGCCTCTCGAAACGCGTGGCGTCGAATTTCCCTGACTCATAATCTGACGAGGCTTTCAATCAAGAATTCGATGAACGGAAGTGTGTAAGTTGTTGTCAAGGAACGAGTTGCGCCATGGTGTCCGGCTTGCGTGCAGCTCGTCCGTAAATGCCTACGCTCCAAAGATTTACACTATTGGATATTCTCGCAATTCAGGATACGTCGTACGTGGTGCTGGCCACGATACTCCTGTCAGATGCTTACAGCTTGAAACCCGAATGGTGCTCCTGCGATGATTCTCAGTCGTCTTATCACCGTGGTTCTTACGCGCAAAGCAATAATCGATGAAGTTCAGAAACTGCGTAGCATTCACAAGCGCCTGCCTTTTGCTTCTGGCACCTGGTCTTGCTGAGGAACTTCACTCCGGAATTGACATCGACGGATTCGATCTTGAACAGCGCCCACAGGACGATCTCTATCAATACACAGGCGGCCGATGGTTGCTGAAGACAGAGATTCCAGACGACAAGTCGAACTATGGTTCATTCACGGCACTTGATGATGCTGCCCGAGAGAACATCCGGGACATCATTGAAAGTGCAGCTGCCAATCCATCGGATGAGACCGGTCGCAAGGTGGGTGTGTTCTTTCAGAGCTTTATGGATGAGGGCGCCGTAAACGCTCGTGGTATTGCACCAGTTCAACCTGAGCTGGAAAAGGTTCGCCAGCTAAAAGACAAAGCATCACTCTTCACTCATCTGGCCAGGCTGCAGACTGTTGGCGTGGATGGGCCAGCCGGGTTCTTTGTTGGCGTCGATGCCAGAGATTCAAGCAACCATCTTGCTGCGATTGTGCAAAGTGGCACAACTCTACCGGACCGTGACTACTATCTTAAGGATGACGGCAAATACGTCGCGGCACGGAACGGTCTGCGGCAATACATCGAAACGCTGTTCCAGCTTGCGGGCATCAAAGGTAGTACTTCAGCGGCAGACGCGATTCTCAAACTGGAAGCCTCACTCGCCCGCGTCCAATGGTCACGTACCGAACTGCGTGACGCAGAAAAACGGTACAACAAATTCGCTGTGTCTGACCTGTGCGCACTGACCCCCAATCTGGCATGGACGACGTTCTTCGATGCCGCAGGCGCTGAAGACCTCGCAACAATCAATGTGATGACTCCCAGCTATTTCGAAGGCCTGGACGGGATCATAGCAACGACCTCTCTTGAAGACCTGAAACTCTACGTGACGTTTCACATCCTCGATGCAGCAGCCCCAATCCTTCCAGACGTCTACGCAGATGCTCATTTCGAATTCCATCGCAAGCAACTAGCTGGTGTGCCGGAGCAGGAACCTCGCTGGAAACGAGGTGTCGCTGTGACTGCCGGGAGGGCTGCAGGTGACTTCGGAGCATTGGGAGAAGCCGTTGGACAGTTGTACGTAGCGCGACACTTCAAGCCAGCCGCGCGCGATCGAATGAATCAGCTGGTCGCAAACCTGTTGAAGGCATACGAAGCCAGCATCCACGAACTAACATGGATGACGGATGCCACCAAAGAGAAAGCTCTCGACAAGCTGCACAAGATTACTCCAAAGATCGGCTACCCCAGAAAGTGGAGAGACTACTCTGCGCTGGAAGTGCAGGCCGACGATCTCTTCGGCAACATGATGCGTTCCGCAGAGTTTGAACATCAGAGGATGATCGACAAACTTGGAAAGCCCGTCGACAAAGAGGAATGGGGTATGACGCCTCAGACTGTGAATGCCTACTACAATCCAGGTAAGAACGAGATTGTTTTTCCTGCAGCCATCCTGCAGCCACCTTTTTTTGACGCGAGTGCCGAAGATGCAGTAAACTACGGTGGAATCGGAGCCGTCATCGGCCACGAAATCAGTCACGGATTCGATGACCAGGGCAGTCGTTACGATGGCGACGGGAATCTACAGAACTGGTGGACTGACGAAGACCGCGCCGCATTCGAAGAACTAACAAGCAGGCTGATCACCCAATTCGAAGGCTACGAACCGCTCCCGGGAAGGAAGCTTAACGGCAAGCTCACTCTTGGTGAAAACATTGCGGACCTGAGCGGGCTGGCGATTGCCAGAAAAGCCTATGCGATGTCATTGAACGGCGGACCTGGAAAAACGATGGACGGATTCACCGCGTCACAGAGGTTCTTTCTGGGGTGGAGCCAGATCTGGAGACGCAAGTACAGAGAATCCGAACTAATTCGTCGGCTCGTGATTGATCCACATTCACCTTCACGATTTCGAGCGAACGGACCTGTTGCTAACCTTGACGCGTTCTACGAGGCCTTCGACGTGAGGCCCGGCGACAAGCTCTACAAAGCGCCCGAGGACCGAATTCAAATCTGGTAACAACCAACTCGTCAGGCTGCCAACGTCAACTCGACGTACGGGGACAAAGTTGAACAGCTGTTAGAATTGACTGAAGCATTCCGGCGGGGTTGATGTGCGCATCGGATTTCCAGGCAACATCAAAAGCAGTCCCGTGAGTCGGACTTGTACGGATGATCGGCAGCCCAAGGGTGATGTTGACGGCCGAATCAAACCCCAGCAGTTTCGCAGGGATATGTCCCTGATCGTGATACATCGCGATCAGCCCGTCAAACTCCCCGACGACAGCGCGCCGAATCAGCGTGTCAACAGGCAACGGACCAGTGATGTTGCATCCTCTTTCGCGAGCTATTTCCACCGCCGGTGAAATGACAGTCGCTTCTTCGTTGCCGAACAACCCGTGTTCACCACCGTGAGGATTCAATGCCGCCACTCCGATTGCCTGCCGAGTCGATCCCAGACGATCCAAGAACGTCTTCATCAGCGTCGACGCCGTGGCGATGGATTCGATCGTCAGTTGATCAGGAATACTGTCAATGGAAGTGTGGAGAGTGACATGAGCAATACTGAGGCCGTGCCCATCTGTTCTGGTCTGGCTGGGCGATGCCGACACCATTCGACAAAAAGGCTGCAATCTGGATTCCGGCAGATGGAGCATCATTGCGAACTCATCGACTCCGCATTCCTTTGCAAGGATTTCTGTGTGGCCGGGATAGTTGTGACCGGCTGCACGCAGCGACTCCTTGTTGAGCGGAGCGGTTGAAATAGCATCGACAGCGTTCGCCGTTGCCAGTCTGATCGCGGCCAGGAGACATTGGTAAGCGGCGTCGCCGGCGACGGATGAGACTACGGAGGGTGGTGCCCTGAGAACGGCATCTGTGCACGGATTGATCACACAGATGTGCCCGGTTGGCGCGCTCCGGATACACCTCTCGAGCTCCTGACGGCGAACATCACCGGCTGCCTCAAGAACCTGAATGGTCTCACCAACTGTCGGCGATCGCTTTGCAGCTCGCATGAGCATCTCCGGGTGCCCGATGACAACGAGATCACATACGTTCCGAACGGAGTCATCAGTCACTGCCTTTACTACGATCTCAGGGCCGATGCCGGCGACATCTCCCAGAGTGACTGCAATGATTGGCTTCGTCATGTCGTGGTTCTCAGCTGCGTCTTGATTTTTGTGCTGGCGTTTTGTCTTCTGAAGATACTGTCGGTGAGGTCGTTCTGCGTTCTGGTGCCGTTTCGGCTGGTAGAATATACCACGTACGGCGTCCCTGACGATCCCGTGGACACCGCAGAATACGGCCGGTTAACGGTTCGGCCAGGCTAAACACGTTGTCCTTGATCTGCTTTCGCTGGGACAGGTTTGTCCGCTCACATAGGCTTGATTTTCTTGACGTGAGCTGCCGGGCAGGTAGAATTCTTCGACGCCAAACCAACCTGCACCAAGCACTTATTCCGGCGTCTCTCACCTCGGTCGAGACACACCGCTTTGTTCGCGCTGGCATCCTGTCAGTACCGTGTTTCCTGAGTTCACCATAGCGACTTTCGGGGCTGTCCCCGCGCCGGAGTTTATTTGTGTCGACAGGTTTTGGGGACGATTTCAAAGAGCAGGTGCGGTCCAGTACTGACCTCGCCGAACTTGTTGCGGCAACGATCGCTCTGATTCCCAACGGACGAGACTTCAAAGGTCTGTGTCCATTTCATGACGATCACAGTCCGTCGTTCATCGTGTACCCGGACCGACAGACGTATCGGTGCTGGGTGTGCGATGTTGGAGGTGACTGTTTTACCTGGGTACAGGAAATCGAGAAGGTCAGCTTTCCGGAAGCTGTGAAGATACTGGCCGAACGCGCCCGACTGGAATTGCCGGACAACTGGAAAAACAAGAGAAACAATGGCCCTTCACGAGACGAAAAGTCGGAATTGATTCAGATCGTCGACTGGGCGGTCAACACCATGCAGAGGGCGTTGCGGACTGAACCGGAAGGCGAACTGGCTCGGCGGTACCTTGCAGAACGAAACATCAGCGACGAAATCATTCAAGCCTTTCGTCTGGGCTATCATCCTCTGGATCGAGGATGGCTGCTGGACAAAGCTCAGGGCCGATACAGCGGAAAACAACTGACGGAAGTCAGCCTGGTACAGGAGAACAATTACGGACGCCGTTCCGGTCGTCTTTACGGTCGGTTGGTCTTTCCGATTCATGATGAGCGAGGACGACCTGTTTCGTTTGGTGGACGTGTGTTGCCGAGAATCAACATCCCAGGCGACGATCACTACTGGCAGATGAAATACTGGAATGGAACTGAAACATCAATTTTTCACAAACGTCGCACCCTGTATGCCTTCGATCAGGCGCGCGAAGCGATTCGCAGGAGTGGTCAAGCAATTGTGGTAGAAGGATATATGGACTGCATTGCCTGTCATCAGGCCGGAGTCAAAAACGTTGTGGCCACTCTGGGCACGGCAATGTCGGACGATCATGTACGCCATCTCAAGCGATTTGCTCAGAAAATTGTACTGAACTACGACGGAGATCAGGCAGGACAGGATGCCGCCGAACGGTCTGTGGCCCGCTTCATTGCACATGACGTCGACCTGCGGGTTCTGATTCTGTCGGATGGCCAGGATCCTGCAGACTACCTGGGTCAGCATCCAGCAGAAGAGTTTCAGACACTGATTGATTTGGCACCGGAGGCATGGGAATACAAATTGCAGGTCGTCCTGACACGTTACGGGACGAATACTGTTCACGGTAAACAGCAGGTACTCAACGAAATGCTTGAGTTCCTTGCTGCCGGCCCGGGACTACAGGGTACGGTTCGTGAGGATCTGATCCTGCGTCGTGTGTGTGGACTGATTCAGACAGATGAACGAAGAGCACGCCAGCAGTTGAAGGAACTGCGTGGCAGAAATTCAACACGCCGTACTTTTCGGCAGGATGAAGAACACACCGTTCCCGCCATTCCGGTTCCCAGGAACGGATTGGAGCGAGCGGAGCGGGAGTTGCTGGAGATCATTATCAGCTGCCCGCAACATACCGGATATATTCGGCATCATGTCGGACCCGATGATTTTGAACAACCTCAGCACCGGCGTCTGCTGGAGCTGTGTTTTGATCTGGAGGAAGCCGGAGAGCTTCCTGAATTTCACCGAATCGTGTCTGCTGCAGATTCCAGTGTTGAGATTCTCTCGCTGGCAAATGCAGTGGCCGACTCGGCCCAGGAGAAAGGACTTTCCGAACTCATGGCTGACCAATCAGATCATGAGGATGGCAGCGACACAGTTGTGCCGCTGCATCTGGAACGGGTGATTCACCCGCTTCTGGAACGGCGCGCCAGGAACCGCACTTTGCAGTCGAAGCATAAAATGGCTCAGACAGATTCGTCAACGAGCTCACTCAACAGCGACGCAAAAGAAGCACTCCGCCGAACAACTACATTTCGACAGAGTCAGATGGGGAACCAACCCCCGTCCTTTAAGTAGACGCTGAGGAGCACTGTTAAATGCATCGCCTGGATGAAACACTGAGTCAACTGATTGCCACCGGACTGAAGCAGGGACACCTGTACTTCTCCCAGGTCCATCAGTATCTCCCGGATGAAGCAGAGACTCCCGAGAAACTGGATCATCTTTTGATGTCTCTGGAAGAACTGGGGCTGCAGCTGGTCACCGACCCGCTGACAGACGAACCTGTTGAAAAAGGCAAACGACGGCGTTCGGAAATGCGTCTGGACACCGATTCACGCGGCACCGAAGACCCGATCCGTATGTATCTCACTCAGATGGGTGAGATTCCTCTCCTGACACGGGAAGAAGAGATCTTCCTCGCCAAGCAGATTGAAGTGACGCGTCGAAGATTCCGCCGAGCACTGTTGTGCTGCGACTTTGCACTCAATTTTGCTTTCGAAACGCTTTCGCAGGTGCATCGCGGTGAACTGCCGTTCGACCGGACCATCAAAGTCTCGATGACGGAGAGTCTCGAGAAGGAACAGATTCAGGGACGCCTGCCATACAACCTGACAACGGTTGCTTCCATTCGCGAACGAGACCTGACTGATTTCGCAGCAGCCCAGTCTGTCGGTCTCGACAGCAAAAAGGGACGTGACATGCTTGAGAAGATCGAGCGTCGGCGGCGGCGCAGCGTCACGTTGCTGGAAGAACTCAGCCTGCGAACCCAACGGCTTCTCCCGTGCATGAAGCGGCTGCAGCAGATTTCGGCTCGGATGACCGACCTTCAGGATCAGATCCGAAACCTTCAGGATCTGGATTCTGCGCAGGATGAACGGTCAGCCATGCAAAAGGAACTGGACGATCTGATCTGTCTGACGATGGAATCTCCCAACTCACTCGCAGAGAAAATGGAGTTCCTGCAGCAACGATACGAAGAATATGAACAGGCGATGCGGGACCTGTCCGGTGGAAACCTGCGGCTCGTTGTCTCCATTGCCAAGAAGTACCGCAACCGTGGCCTGACGTTTCTGGATCTCATTCAGGAAGGCAACACCGGGCTCATGCGAGCAGTGGATAAGTACGAGTATCGTCGAGGTTACAAGTTCTCGACATACGCGACATGGTGGATTCGACAGGCGATTACGCGGGCAATCGCAGATCAGGCTCGAACAATTCGCATTCCTGTTCACATGATCGAAACAATGTCTCGTCTGCGAGCAGCGGGCCGTGATTTGTTGCAGGAAATCGGACGGGAGCCAACTGTCGAGGAGATGGCAGAGGTCGCAGACGTTCCTTTGGAAGAAGCTCGACGTGTCATGCGAATTTCACGTCAGCCAATCAGCCTGGACAAGCCGATCGGCGAAGGCGAAGACAACAGCTTCGGGGAATTCGTCGAAGACAAGAGCAACGATAGTCCCGTCAGCAACGCTGCGTCGGAAATGCTCAAGGACAAGATCGATTCCGTCCTCAAGACACTCACGTATCGTGAACGCGAAATCATCAAGCTCCGCTATGGCCTCGGTGACGGATACACATACACGCTGGAAGAAGTCGGACGGATCTTTAAGGTCACCCGAGAGCGAGTCCGGCAGATTGAAGCCAAAGCGGTTCGCAAACTTCAGCACCCTGTTCGAAGCCGGCAGTTGCAGGGGTTCCTGGAAGGCATCACTGCGATTGCGGGACATTAGAGCGGTTCGCATCTGGCTGACGCTGTGTCTGGATCTGGAGAATGGCGGGCTGTGAATTCAGCGACGCCCGTCCCGACGTGACATCAGCGCGATACGCGGTCAGCCGATAGTTCCGCACAATAGCCGGCTCCGCTGGTTCCGGTTTACCACAGAAATCGATCACCCCGTGTGCTGCAGCATACGGGGTGTTTTCTTTCCTTCGTGGAGTTGCTCAGTTCGCATCGGCTTGCAGTCGTCGTCCCATACAGGAAAATGGCGGACGAATCCGTCTGCGCAGGCAGCAGAATCGCCGCCGATCCTCTACAACGCAGGCAACATATGCCGTTTGGAGGACCCTGCGGACGCCCTGCGTCGCCAATCTGAAGAGAACATTCTATGGCCGAATCAACTAAGACAAAGACATCAAAGCCTGCGGCAACTTCTGTCGAAACCTGTCTCGCCAGTTTTGAAAGTGAGGTGCTGCGACACCTCAACTATACCCTCGGACATTACGACACCAATGTAGACCCCAGCTACCTGTCACGGGCGGTGTCACTCGCTGTTCGGGATCAGCTCCAGACCTTCTGGAAGAACACGCAGCACCGAATCGCTCAGAGTGGCAGCAAACGTGTTTACTATCTGTCGCTGGAGTTTCTGATCGGTCGATCTTTGACAAACGCTGTCCTGAATCTGGATCTGGACGGTCCGGTCGCTGACGTCCTGAAGACATTCGGAACCAACATCGAAGAAGCTGCCGAACTGGAACTCGATGCCGGTCTGGGAAACGGAGGCCTTGGACGCCTTGCCGCCTGTTTTCTGGACAGCTGCGCGAATCTGCAGCTGCCGGTCGTCGGTTACGGAATCCGATACGAGTACGGCATGTTCAAGCAACGGATTGAAAACGGCCGGCAGGTGGAAGAACCCGATCACTGGCTGCGGGATGGAAACCCATGGGAACTGGAACGGCACGAAGATACACGTCGTGTTCACTTCTATGGTCATTCAGAACATTACGTTGATGAAAACGGAAACCCGCGTGTGCGCTGGGCCAACTGCCACGATGTTCTGGCAGTTCCCTACGATATGCCGATTCCCGGCTATCGAAACGAAACCGTCAACACTCTGCGGTTGTGGCGTGCCGCTGCCACGGACGAATTCAATCTGAATGAATTCAATGCGGGTGGCTACTCTGAATCCGTGGCCGAAAAGAACCTGGCCGAACAGATCTCAATGGTTCTGTATCCGAATGATGCCAGCGAAAACGGCAAGGAGCTGCGACTCAAGCAGCAGTACTTTCTTGTTTCAGCCAGTTTGCAGGACGTGATCGCAGACTGGGTGGCTGAACACGGTGAGGACTTTACAGACTTTGGCAAACAGAACTGCTTTCAGCTGAATGATACTCATCCGGCGTGTGCGGTTCCGGAACTCATGCGACTGCTGATGGATGAACATCAGTTCGAATGGGACGACGCCTGGAAAATCACTCAGCAGTGCATGGCCTACACCAACCATACACTGCTGCCGGAAGCGCTGGAACGATGGTCCGTTTCACTGTTTAGTCGCCTGTTGCCACGTGTGATGGAAATCATCCATGAAATCAATCGGCAGTTTCAGTTGCAGCTCGCTGAGATGTTTCCCGGCGATCACAGCATGATTGAACGCATGTCGTTGATCGAACAAGGCGGTGATCCTCACGTCCGCATGGCATTTCTGGCGATCGTCGGCAGCTTCAGTGTCAACGGCGTTGCCGGCCTGCACACCGACCTGCTCAAGTCCGGACTTTTCGCAGACTTTTACAAACTGTGGCCGGATCGGTTCAATAACAAAACAAACGGAGTGACCCAGCGCCGCTGGCTCAGCCACTGCAATCCGCGACTTCGAGACCTGTTAAATGAAACCATTGGCAGCGAATGGCACACAGACCTGGACAAGATCGCTCATCTGGCCGCACACGCGGATGAGAAGTCGCTTCAGAAGAGCTGGCAGGATGTGAAGCAGGCCAACAAACGGGCGTTGGTTTCCTACGTTGAGAAGAAGACAGGTGTCGTCTTCGATGAACATGCACTGTTTGATGTCCAGGTCAAACGAATCCACGAGTACAAACGTCAGCTGCTGAACGTGCTCCACGTGGTTCATCTGTACGACCGGATTTGCCAGGGCGACACAGATGGGATGGTCCCTCGTTGCGTCCTGATTGGAGGCAAGGCGGCACCTGGTTATCACGTAGCGAAGCTGATCGTCAAACTCATCAATGATGTTGCCACCGTCGTTAATGCGGAATCCAAATCCAGCGAACTGCTGAAGTTTGTCTTCCTGCCGAACTACCGCGTATCGGCCATGGAAGTGATCTGCCCGGCGACGGAGTTGTCAGAACAGATTTCAACCGCCGGAAAAGAAGCGTCCGGGACCGGCAACATGAAGTTCATGATGAATGGTGCTCTGACCATCGGCACGCTGGATGGAGCCAACATCGAAATCCGTCATCATGTGGGAGACGAGAACTTCTTCCTGTTTGGGCTGACTGCCGAAGAAGTCGCAGAGACGCGACAAAGCTACGATCCCAACGCGATTATTGCGCAGGACGAGGATATCCAGCGCGTGATGCACTTGCTGGAAGGCGGACACTTCAACCCGGCCGAACCGGGGATCTTCAGCATGCTGACTTCCGGACTAAGGAACCCTCATGATCCTTGGCTGACGATTGCTGACCTGCGAAGTTATATCGACTCACAGGAAGCCGTGGCTCAGGCGTACAGGGATTGCGAGAAATGGAACCGCATGAGTATTCTCAACACAGCAGCCAGCGGATGGTTCTCCAGTGACCGAACAATTCAGCAATACGCCGACGAGATCTGGAACGTAAAACCTGTGAACTGACTCAATCGGACGGACGGCGCTGCATTGTCAGGTCCGTCGGAGATTGATTCTGCGAACTGCGCCGAATGAACGACTGAAGGCTTGCCACGATTTGTGACTCCCTTGTCTCCCGCTGTAGAGAAACTCCGGATGAACGGATAGAATCGCCGGATCGCTGCTCGATGCGTCCGCATTCTTCAGGAGTTCAACACATGGCTGTCGAAACGTCTCAGGCGCTCCAACAACTCCATCACCTGCTGCAGCAGTTGGCAGACGCCGAATCGCTGCTGTCGCACGGTCCCAAACGGGTTGCTGCGGCGAAAAAGAAGATCACGGCTGCAGAACAGGTTTGTGAGACGCAAAAAGAGAAGATCAGGGAACTTCGTAAAGCGTCCGACCAGAAGAACCTCAGCCTGAAATCCAACGAAGCTGAAATCGTCAAACTGACCGGGCGACTTAACGAAGCGAGCTCAAACAAAGAGTATGACATCATCCAGGGACAGGTCGCCGACCAGCGAGCGGCAAATGAAGCACTGGAAGACGCCATCCTTTCCCTCTTAACAGAAGTGGACGACGCCACCACCGAACTGGAAACCGCCGAAGAGGCAGTGAAACAACTGGTTCAGCGGTGCAAAGACATCGAAGCCGAAGTTAAGGAACGCGAGCCCGGAATTCGCGACGATATTGCTCGTTTGACCTCTGAAATCGAAGAAGCAGAATCCGCATTCCCACCAGGCGACTCACGTGTCAGTTACGAACGGCTGCGATCGTCAATGGGAGCCGGAGCGCTGTCGGAAGTGCAGGACACGTTTTGTCTGGCGTGCAATACCAAAGTGATCGCTCAGGACTGTGTCCGTCTGAAGATTGGCGAAATCGTTAGCTGCCGCGAGTGCGGACGAATGCTGTACATGATGGAATAGGGCCGACCGGACGTGCTTCACGCATTGGGCTCCAGCTGTTTTCCTGGTAATTGTCGGATTCGGGCAGTTTGCCGGTAACATATTCGGCGGCATCCCGGATTCCCTTCCAGAAGCATCTGCTGAGTCGTCATCATGGCATTTCCGGAGACACGCTGGTCGATTGTTCGCCGCGCGGCTGGAAAGCCTTCGGTGGAAACTCAGGCTGCGCTGGAAGAGTTGTGTGGGGCATGGAGCGAGCCGGTCTTCGCCTTCGTTCGACGGCGGGTTTCGTCCCGCGAACAGGCAGAAGACATTACTCAGGATTTCTTCGCTCACATCATCAGTGGCCAGCTCCTCAGTCGGGCCAGTGAAGAAACCGGACGTTTCCGTTCGTTCCTGCTGCATGCTCTGCGGTGCTTTCTTGCAGATCAACATGATTTCTATCAGGCGAAGAAACGTGGAGGTGGACGCATTATCATTCCAATCGACACCGCAGAGCTGCAACCGATGCAGGGAGTGACTCCCGAAACGGAGTTCGACCGGCGCTGGGTTCGCAGCCTGCTGAGACGCTGTCTGGATCAGCTGGCCGGGGAATATGCTGGCTCTCGCCGCAAACTGTTTGAAGTGCTCAGTGATCAACTCGACGCTCCCGAACAGCGCGGCACAAAGCAGATCGCCCACGAGCTGGGAATGACAGATGGGGCCGTGCGTGTCGCCCTTCACCGGATGAAAATGCGACTGGGAGAACTGATTCGTCGGGAGATCGCCGACACGCTGCCGCCTGGGGCCAGCATTGATGACGAACTCGGGCAATTGAAGAGAATCCTGGAGAATTCCTGATGGCTGATGCCGACTCGTCGAAGGAACTGGTTGACAAACTTCATCCGTCCGCATTGCTGGATCTGGCTCGAGGGAGTGACGACAAGACTCCCGCGCGGTTTGATCTTCCAACAGCCGAACAGTTACAGCCGTTGTTTCCTGATCTGGAGATAGGAGACGTTATTGGCTCCGGGGGAATGGGATGCGTCTTCAAGGCGCGTCAGATCAAGCTGGATCGTATCATCGCGTTGAAGATTCTTCCGAAAGAACTCAGTGATGATGCTCTGTTTACCGAACGATTCGCACGGGAAGCCCGTGCGATGGCCAGACTTCATCACAACGGCATTGTTGGCATTCACGACTTCGGGAGTGTCCAGGATACCCACTACCTCATACTGGAATACCTTGACGGTTCCAGTCTGCGCGCGCTGGAAGACGCCGGTCCTGTCGGTGCCGACGAAGCAATCCTGATGATCGAGCAGATCTGCGATGCTCTGGCGTACGCTCACGCCGAAGGCGTCATTCATCGTGACATCAAGCCGGAGAACATTCTCTTCGATCAATCCGGTCGCGTGGTCCTGGCGGATTTTGGCCTGGCGCGTCTGGCCATGGATTCCAGTGCGCCCGTTTCTCTGACGCAGACTCGACAGGCCATGGGAACACTGAATTACATGGCACCCGAACAGTGGGAGGATCCAAAAGCCGTCGACCATCGAGCTGACATCTATGCTTTGGGAATTCTGTTGTATGAGATGTTGACTGGTAGAGTCCCACGCGGCAGTTTTCCGCCAGCTTCGACGCTGTCCGAAGTTCCATCGTCCGTGGATGACGTCATCAATCGGGCACTGCAGGTGGATGCCGATGCCCGTTACCAGTCAGTTGCTGAATTTTGCGAAGCGCTGCGCGCTGCAGCCATTGGCACGCCCGGAAGTCCACTGCAGTTCGCTAACCACGGGACGGTGACAAACTTTCGACATCTGGGAGCCGCGCTGCTGAATCGTCTTCCAAAACCGACGCCTCAAAAGAGTGCCGATGGCCCAGTGAAAGGTCCGTGGTCTCAGGCACGCATTGCCTGGGGTTTCTTCGCAGTTTGTACCATCCTGATGCTGTTCCCGTGGACTAACTTCGCGTGGACTACTGACCATTCGCGAGGCATTGAACTCGCAACAACGGACTTTCTGGATCTCGGGTTCGATGCCCCCAACGCTCTGATGTTCATCGAGCTACTGTCGGTTTGTTTGTTGTGTACGTTTGAACGGCGACTGCATCCGTTGCGCGCTCGGCTCATCAGCATTGTCCTGCTCGGATTCTGCATAACCCAGTCGGTGTATTTTACGTTCGTAAACACCGCCAACCCTCTTTTTCTGACAGTATTCCCGTTTGTGTTCTTCCTGGTCGTTTGCCTGTTGACCGTTGAGCTGATCGTCCGCAGCCTGTACGAACTGCAGAAGCAGTTTCAACATCAATTCGTCCGGGCGTATCACAGGTATCAGGTCAAAGAAGAAAATCGCCGCCGAGCAAAAGCAGAACGGCTGCAGGAGTGGATGGGTTACTGGACCAATTGGATGCGAAAATGATGGAGTGACCGTCATCTGTTCCGTGACGAAACCGTCCGACGTACTCCCTTCTGGCACCGCCAGGCGAGCGGCGCGACGTCCGTTCGCTGTTTCTCACACGATTCTGCGGACTGACGTAGCGCAGCTCACCAGCATTCGTGTGTTGAAAGGTGCATCGCCTGAAGACGAACGCACAGCTGGCGTATCTCCCATGTAACGCGTTTCATTCTTTGACGTAGTTCACAACTTCCGGGCAGGTGCAGATGAGGTTGCGGTCGCCGTATTGCTGGTCAAGTCGACCGACGGGAGGCCAGTACTTGTATTCCCTGAGCCACGTGGCCGGCCAGGCGGCCTGAGATCGAGAGTAAACACGGTCCCAATTGTCGGCTGTGACGCACTCGGCCGTATGAGGTGCATGTCGAAGGACGCTGTTGTCGGCCGTAACATCACCGGATTCGACTGCCTTCATTTCACCATGGATAGCAATCATCGCGTCGCAAAAACGATCGAGTTCTTCTCGCGATTCACTTTCCGTCGGTTCGACCATCAGTGTGCCGGCAACCGGCCAGGACATTGTGGGGGCGTGGAATCCGAAATCCATCAGTCGTTTGGCCACGTCATCAATCACCAGGCCAGTAGATTCGCAAAGCGGACGCAGATCCAGAATGCACTCATGGGCCACCAGGCCGTTGTCGCCTCGATAGAGCACAGGGAAATATGCCTGCAAACGATGAGCAATGTAGTTGGCGTTGACGATGGCAAGGCGAGTGGCCTGAGTGAGACCATCGCTGCCCATCATGGCGACGTACATCCACGAAATCGTCAGGATGCTGGCACTTCCAAATGGGGCTCCGGAAACGGCTCCGGCAGTTCGATTGAGCTGCCATGGATGCCCCGGCAGGAACTCAACCAGGTGTTCAGCGACACCAATCGGTCCAACACCCGGACCTCCACCACCATGAGGAATGCAAAACGTCTTGTGAAGGTTCAGATGGCAGACGTCGGCTCCCAGTTCTGCCGGGGAACATAGTCCCAACTGGGCATTCAGGTTGGCACCGTCCATGTAAACCTGGCCGCCGTGTTCATGAACGATGTTGCAGATGTCTCGAACGCCCGCTTCAAAGACACCGTGCGTCGACGGATAGGTAATCATCAGCGCGGCAAGTCGGTCTGCATTCTCCTCAGCCAGTTGCTTCAGATGGGCAATGTCAATATTTCCTTCATCGTCGCAGGCAACCGCAACAACCTTCAGTCCGGCCATCACGGCGCTGGCTGGGTTTGTTCCGTGAGCCGATACCGGAATCAGGCACACATTGCGGTTTTGATCCTGTGACCGGTGAAACTCACGAATTGCCAGCAGTCCGGCCAGTTCACCCTGTGAACCGGCATTCGGCTGGATGCTCACGGCGTCGAAGCCGGTGCAGTCGGTCAGCCAGGCTTCCAGTTCAACGATCATCTGCCGATAGCCACGCGTCTGACTGGCAGGAGCGAACGGATGCAGCTGGCCGACGGTCGGCCAGCTCAGCGGCATCATTTCCGCGGCGGCGTTGAGCTTCATGGTGCACGATCCCAGCGGAATCATACTGGTGTTGAGTGCCAGGTCGCGGGATTCCAGACGATGCAGATATCGCATCATCTCTGTTTCGGTGTGGAAGGACTGAAACACCGACTGTTGAAGGGGTGAATCCGCTCGTTTCAAAGCAACCGAAAAGTTGCTGCTCGCTTCGATCAGCGACGTCTGTAGCGACTGAGTGAGAGCGCTGAGCAGCGTAACCACTTCTTCTTCGGTACTCAGTTCATCCAGCGAAATTCCCACATCACCATTTTGAAATCGGCGAAGATTGAATCCTGCCGTGAGTGCAACTTCGATCAGTTCGCCATCGTCAGCAATCCGCAGCGTGTCGAAGAACTCTGTGTGACGCAATGTGAAGCCCGCATTTCGAAGACCTTCCGCAAGGCGGCATGTGAGACCATGAATGCGACGGGCGATACTCTGTAGACCATCCGGACCATGCCACGCGGCGTACATTCCCGCGATCACAGCCAGCAGGACCTGCGCAGTGCAGATGTTGCTTGTCGCTTTTTCACGACGGATATGCTGTTCCCTTGTTTGCAGTGACAACCGATACGCCGGTCGGCCGTGAGTGTCTTTGGAAACTCCTACGATCCGTCCGGGTAATTTCCGTTTGAGCTTATCCGTGCATGCGATCCAGCCGGCGTGTGGTCCGCCAAACCCCATCGGAACACCGAAACGCTGAGCACTCCCCACCGCGATATCTGCCATTAAGTCACCGGGGGACTTCAGCAGCAGCAACGCCATCAGATCACACGCCATGACGACATTCGCACCAGACGCCTTAGCTTTCGCAACGATGTCTTCCGGATTGCTGACTCCTCCACTTGTGCCCGGATACTGCAACAGGATACCACCGACCGATTCGTCGAACTCCCAGCCAGCTTCGTCGCTCACGACGACTTCGATTCCAACTGGCTCCGCCCGCGTTTGGATCACCGCAATGGTTTGAGGATGACACTCACTGGAGACCAGGAATCGCGTTGCCCCGCGCCGAGCCGATATGCACATGACCATCGCTTCGGCGGCAGCAGTGGGTTCGTCCAACAGGGAAGCGTTGGAGATCGGCAGGCCGCTGAGTTCCGTGATGAGCGTCTGGAAGTTCAAACAGGCTTCCAGGCGTCCCTGTGAAATCTCGGGTTGGTACGGTGTGTACGCAGTGTACCAGCCGGGGTTCTCCAGGATGTTTCTCTGGATCACCGGGGGTGTGACGCAACCGTAGTATCCTGCTCCGATCAGCGAACGAACCTGCTCGTTCTGATCCATGATCTTCGACAGATCGTGCAATGCCTGTTGTTCGGACCGAGCAGCAGGAAGCCCATTGAACGGTTGCTGTCGACGAATAGCAGAAGGGATGACTGCATCGATCAGACGGTCAACATTCGGATAGCCAACCTCCTCTGCAAGTGTATTGGCCATCTCTGCAGAAGACCCGAGGTGGCGTCGAGCGAACTGAGAGTCCGTATTCAGGCTGTTAGCGATGACATCCGTCATCATCGATCTTCTCCAGGAGACACTAAGGCCACCAGCTGCTCACCGGTGCATTGATTGAAAATGAGTACACACTCGATTGTGCACATTGCTATTCGGCGATCGCCTTCGTGTAGGCCGTTGCGTCCATCATGGATTCGAGTTCAGTTGCGTCGCTGACACGAATCCTGAATAACCAGCCATCACCGTAGGGAGCCGAATTGACCAGTGTTGGATCGTCCTCCAGTGCCGCGTTCGATTCAACGACCGTCCCACTCACAGGGGCATAAATGTCGCTGGCTGATTTCACGGATTCCACAACGGCGATTTCTTCACCGGCTGTGAATTCAGCATCTGTTTCCGGCAGTTCGACATACACCAGTTCGGTCATCTTTTCCTGAGCAAAATCAGAGATGCCAACTGTGGCTGTGCCATCACCTTCGTCACGCACCCATTCGTGGGATTCGGCATATCTCAGGTTCTCGGGTACGCTCATTCTGGATTTCCTTTTGGGAGCAACGCCCACAACGACAATGTGGATGCCGATCCGTCCAGTGGTCTTTGACACGTTCAGGCCAGCATCCTAGACAAACGGCTTCTTCACCACCTGGCAGGGGAACTGTTTTCCTCGGATTTCCATCATCAATTCTGTGCCGGTTTGATGGTACCCGGACTTCAGCCATCCCAGTCCGATGCCACATTCCAGAGACGGCGAGATTCCTCCGCTGGTGAGGCTCCCAACGGCAGCCCCATCACTCAGAATGTTGTATCCCGGTCGAGGTGGCGGAGCTTTACCCGTTTGCCGTACTGCCACCAGTCGGTGTTCTGCACCGTTGGTCAGTTGAACGACCAGACGTGGTTTCCCGATGAAGTTCGTTTTATCCATATCGACTGCGAATTGGAGTCCGCATTCCACCGGAGTTCGCTCCGTCGTCAGGTCGTTGCCGTTCAGAGGATAGCACTTCTCCAGCCGCAGAATATCGCGGGCTCCCAGCCCCGCAGGAGTTGCCCCCGCATCAACGACAGCATCCCACCACCGTCCGAGGAATGACGCCGTGCAAAACAGTTCAAAGCCGTCTTCCCCAGTGTAGCCCGTTCGGCAGACGAGGAACCGGCCCATACTGCGTGGCAGATCGAGGACACCAAACCGCTTCGGCAACGGAACAGGGTTCGGTTCGCCGGCCGCGCGCTGAACAGCAGCGAACCATTCGGCAGCCTGCGGCCCCTGAACCGCAATTCCGCCGAACTCGCTGCTGGCGTTCTCAATCGCGACATTGTCAGGAAGTTGATCACTTAGCCACTCCACGTCCTCCGCAACCTTCGAAGCATTCACGACGAGGAAGTACGCATGTTCATCCAGGCAGTAGACGATCAGGTCGTCGATGATTCCGCCATGTTCGTTCAACAGTAGACTGTACTGACCGTCGCCAGGCTCAAGGGACGCAACATTCGACGTGAGGATTCGATTGAGTGCCGCGACTGCTGCACCCTCTTCCGTTGAACGAACAAACAGCTGGCCCATGTGCGAGATATCGAACACTCCGCCCTTCGCCCGCACTGCGATGGCTTCCTGTTGGATTCCGGTGTACTGCACCGGCAGACTCCAACCGGCAAAGTCGACCATGCGGCCGGAGTGCTCCAGATGTCGGCTGTTCAGTGGCGACAGTAGTGAATCTGGCATAGGTTTATCGCGGTCCCGCCGCTTGCACGGCATCATTGGTGTGGTCGGCGTAGTGCTGAAAGTTCTCATGGAAGCGAGCCGCCAGTTGCCGGGCAGTTTCTTCCCATTCGGCAGGATCACGCCAGGACAGTTTCGGTTGAAGCATCTCGTTGGGGATGCCTTCGCATTCGACGACAGCCGCCAGGCCAAAGACATCATCCGTTTCTGTCTGAGCAGATCGCAGGGTACCGCTATGGATTTCATCAATGATGGCTCGAGTGAATCGAAGCGGCATCCGACTGCCAACTCCGTAGGCTCCCCCGGACCAGCCTGTGTTGACCAGCCACACCGCAGACTTATGCTGCTCGATCTTGTCCGCCAGCAACCGAGCATAGACCGCCGGGTGCCAAACAAGAAACGGGCCGCCGAAACATGGGGAGAATGTGGCTTCCGGCTCGGTCACTCCCATTTCCGTCCCCGCCACTTTCGCGGTGTATCCGCTGATGAAGTAGTACATGGCCTGTTCAGATGTGAGCTTTGCAACCGGCGGAAGAACACCGAACGCATCGCAGGTCAGGAAGATGATGTCCGTCGGATGCGATGCCACGCACGGGATGATTGCATTCTGCATGTGCTGTATCGGATAGGCACCGCGCGTGTTCTGTGTGATCGACGTATCGCTGAAGTCCACGAGATGATGTGATCGATCATAGACAACATTTTCCAGCACGGCTCCAAATCGAAGTGCATCAAAGATCTCAGGCTCTGATTCGCGAGTCAGATAGACGGCCTTCGCGTAGCACCCTCCTTCAATATTGAAAATACCGTCTTCGGACCAGCCATGTTCATCGTCGCCGACCAGGTACCGATTCGGATCGGCCGACAGGGTTGTCTTACCTGTGCCTGACAGGCCAAACAGGACCGATGACTGGCCCGTTTCCTTGTCACGCGTTGCCGAACAGTGCATCGACAACATCCCCTGCTTCGGCAGCAGATAGTTCATCACTGTGAACACCGCCTTCTTCATCTCGCCTGCATACTCTGTCCCCAGTAACACAACTTCATGTTGCTCCAGGCTGAGATCAACGCTGGTTCGAGAAGTCATGCCGGTCGTGTAGCGATTCGCCGGAAAGCCACCCGCATTGAAGATCACAAAATCCGGTTCGCCAAATTCCTCCAGTTCCTCGTCAGACGGACGTATGAGCATGTTGAACATGAACAGTGCGTGATAGGGGCGAGCACAAATCACGCGAACCTTCAGCCGGGTTCCGGGATCCCAGCCTGCGAATGCGTCAACACAATACAACCGAGGCCTCGTATTCAGATAATCGATCGCTCGTTCGCGATTGATTGAAAAAGTGAGTTCATCCAGCGGGAAGTTGACAGGGCCCCACCAGACATCCTGTTCCGAGTCCGGATGTCTAACCACTCGTTTGTCATCGGGGGATCGTCCGGTCTTCTCTCCGGAATACGCAATCAGGCAGCCGGTGTCGGAGATCGTCGTCCCTGGTTCGTAGCGAATGGCATGCTCATACAGGCTGGGTGGGTCCGGATTTCGGTGAATCTCCCCGACAGTGATGTTGTGAGCAGTCAGATCAAATGCCTGATTCACGGCAATTCCTTTCCTGGATTCCGCCAACGGTTCTCAATGGGCGACTTATTCGTGATTCGAGTGGGAGTGTCAACTGATCCAGGCCAATCTGACGGTATTGTGAGCGTCGAAGGCGATTTGCCACGACCTGAGGCAACCCTATAATCGTCGCCCCATCATATGTGTAGTCTGTCCCTCAACGGGCAATAATCGGACCTCAACAGTGCTTAGAACTCATACCTGCGGCGAACTACGTCGCGATCACGTCGATCAGACTGTCACTCTCTGTGGGTGGGTCCACAGCTACCGCGACCACGGTGAAAACCTCGTATTTGTGGACCTGCGTGACCGATATGGCAAGACGCAGGTTGTCTTCAACACCGAAGAAGACAGCCAGATTGATTCCATCGCCCGCAAACTGCGCCGTGAAGACGTCATCATGATTCGTGGTGAGGTGCGGTATCGAGGCGAGGGTCTCATTAATCCTAAACTGGCAACCGGTGACATTGAAGTTCGAGCTCACGAACTGACTGTGCACAGCAGCAGCAAGACACCCCCTTTTGAACTGGAAGGTTCGGAACTGCCGAACGAAGAGCTTCGATTGAAGTACCGGTTCGTTGACCTGCGCCGAGACGAACTACAAAACAACATCATCATTCGCCACCAGATGACTCAGGCGATTCGTGACTACTTCAACAGTCGGGAGTTTCTGGAAATTGAAACACCTATGCTGGGCCGGAGTACTCCGGAAGGCGCTCGCGACTACCTGGTTCCCAGTCGAGTCCACGCGGGTAGTTTCTACGCTTTGCCGCAGTCACCACAGATTTACAAACAGATTCTGATGGTGTCCGGTTTCGACCGTTATTATCAAATCGCCCGATGTTTCCGCGACGAAGACCTGCGAGCCGACCGTCAGCCGGAGTTCACTCAGATCGACGTCGAAATGGCGTTTGTGGAACGTGACGACATCCTGTCACTAGTCGATGGCCTTGTGTCGAACGTTGTCAAACAGGTCAAAGACATCGATCTGCCCACCCCCTTGGCACGATATACCTACGCCGATGTAATGGAACGCTACGGTTCCGACAAACCGGACCTGCGATTCGGTATGGAACTCATCGACATCGCAGAACCAGCGGCAGCCAGCAACTTCGGCGTGTTTAAGTCTGTCCTGGAAAGTGGAGGTCGAGTCCGAGGCATCAATGCAAAGGGTGCCGCTGACAAATACAGCCGTCGTTTGCTTGATAAGGACCTGAAAGACTTCGTCGGAGAATACGGTGCCAAAGGCCTGGCCTACATGAAAGTCGGCGCCGGCGTGCTGGAATCCACGATTGCCAAGTTCTTCGACGAAGAACAACAACAGGAAATTATTCGCCTGATGGACGGCGAAGAAGGCGATCTTCTGCTGTTCGTGGCTGATCAGCCGGCCGTCACGTCTGCCGCACTCGCCGCACTCCGAAACCGTTTGGGCAAAGAGCTGGAACTGTATGATCCGGCGGACTTCAGTGCTCTGTGGGTTGTCGACTTCCCGATGGTCACCTGGAACGAGGAAGCTCAACGCTACGATGCCGAACATCACCCTTTCTGTCAGCCCAACGCGGACGACGTGGAGTATCTGACGTCAGATCCTGGAAAGGTTCGAGCCGATTCGTACGACCTGGTCGTCAACGGCTATGAAGCAGCCAGCGGAAGCGTGCGTATTCATGATTCGAAGGTCCAGCAAAAGATCTTTGACCTGCTGAACATTTCCGAAGAAGAAGCAGAAGCCCGCTTTGGATTTCTGCTGGAAGCTCTGCGATACGGGGCACCTCCTCACGCGGGAATTGCACTGGGGCTGGATCGTTGGGTCATGCTGTTGACCGGTGACGACAACATCCGCGACGTCATCGCCTTTCCGAAGACGCAACGAGCATCTGATTTGTTGTCGGGGGCGCCGGCACCAGTGGACGACCATCAGCTGAAGGACCTCAGAATCTCAGTTGATGAGTTTGAAGAGTAGAACTTTGTCCGTGATGAAATCGACGGTCCGTATGCCACTGGCTTGGCCAGTGTTCTGCTGATCCTGAACGCACTGCCACAGCCAGTGGCACACATCAGGACGTTTTGGACAACAGCAGGACAATGCAGGACGCCATTTATGTCCCAAAGCCTGACGAACGCTCAGCAAGCTGCGGTCGAACACTTCGAAGGACCACTCCTGGTTCTTGCGGGTCCGGGGTCCGGCAAGACGCGCGTTATTACGCATCGAATCGCACGACTGATTGAACGCGGTGTTTCACCGGATGCGATCCTCGCTCTGACGTTCACGAACAAGGCCGCTCGGGAGATGGCTTCCCGCGTTCAGGCACTGGTACCGGGCCGTCGTGTTCAGGTGAGCACCTTTCACCGCTTCTGCTCACGGTTGTTGAGGACATGGCCGGACGATGTTGGACTCAAGTCGAGCTTCACGATTCTCGACAGCTCCGATCAGGTTTCACTGGTTCGTCGGATCATCAGGGATTGTGGCTACGATACGGTCCACTTCGAACCCCGCCGCATTCTCAATCGCATCAGCAGGGCTCGCAATGACCTGATCACTGCAGACGAGTTTCGTCAACGATTTGAACAGCGCGTCGGCGATCCACTTGACGCCGTGGTTTGTGAAGTTTTTCCACACTACGAACAGCAACTGCTGCATCAGAACGCGGTCGACTTCGATGCCCTGCTGCTGCACGTCGTCGATATTCTGACGCATTCCACGGAACGGCGAGAATTTCTGGATCAGCAGTTTCGCTTTGTGCTGGTCGACGAATATCAGGACACCAATCAGGCTCAGTATCGAATCCTTACTGGACTGTCACAGATCTTTCCGAACGTTTGCGCGACTGGTGATCCGGATCAGTCCATCTATGGCTGGCGTGGAGCCCGTCCCGACAACATCGCTCATTTCGAACGTGACTTTTCCGATGTCGAAATCGTGATGCTTGACGAGAATTTTCGCAGCACAGCTTCCATCGTCGACTGTGCCGACCAGTTAATTTCGTATAACAATCGGCGACATCCTCGAAAGCTCACAACTCCCAACCCGCCAGGAGAGCCAGTCCGCCTGCGTCAGTTCGCGAACGGTGAAGCGGAAGCCGACGGAATCGCTTCCGAAATCGCGGCGGCTGTTCGGGAAGGAAGCCGCAACTATTCCGATTTCGCTATCTTCTATCGCGTAAACGCCTTGTCACGGTCAGTGGAAACGGCGTTGTCTCGGCATGGTGTTCCGTTTCAGGTGGCCGCCGGATTCTCCTTTTACGACCGAGCGGAAATCCGAGATCTGATCGGGTATCTGCGAGTCATTGACAACCCGGCGGACGAATCCGCGTTGCTCCGAGTCATCAATCGCCCGGCTCGAGGCATCGGCGAAAAGACTCTGCTTCGGCTTCGCAATTTTGCAGAAAAACACTCCATCACGATGTTCGAAGCCGCTCGCCGCAATGATGAAGTCCCGTCACTCACCAGTCGCAGCCGCAAATCACTGGAAGCGTTTACCGACCTGATTCACCGTCTGCACAAACATTCCGCAACGCAGTCTGTGGCTTCTCTGATTGAAGAGCTGCTGGGGGAGATTGATTACCTGTCTCTCTGGCGCGACTCAGACAACGAAGTTGATCAGGACAGAGCCGCCAACGTCTATGAACTGGTCAGTGCTGCACGACAGTTCGAACAACTTTCTGAAGAAGAAGACAACGAAACCCCATCGCTACAGGGATTCCTCGAACTGGCGAGCCTCACCAGTGAAGTCGACAACGTCGATCAGTCCCGAGGAGCCGTCACTTTGATGACGATGCATGCCGCCAAGGGCCTGGAGTTTCCGGTAGTGTACGTTGTTGGTCTGGAAAGCGGGCTGATTCCGCACGAACGAGCCGTCCAGGATGTAGATCCCTCCAGTTTTGAAGAAGAACGCCGCCTGCTGTTTGTGGCCGTCACGCGTGCTCAGGAAGAACTCCATTTGACGCAGACGCAGGAACGTACCTTTCGTGGACAGCGCCGATCGACGATTTCCAGTTTGTTCGTCCAGGAAATGCCACTTGAATACGATGGTGATGTGAGTCAAACATCCCCCGTGACTGCCTCAGAGCTGGACGAACATCTCCAGCGTGCGCGGCAGAGATATGAGAATGCGCACAGCAAGGCACAGTCGCCCGCGATTATGTCCGGAGCTGATCTTCTTAAGCAGAAGCGAGCCGGTGTTTCCACAAAGGAAACCAGTGCGTTGTTCCCGGTCGGTTCTGTCGTCCGCCATCCACGTTACGGCCGAGGAACAGTGGTGCGTGCAGCCGGTGGGACAGGGCGCGCGACAGTAACGGTTCATTTTGAATCGGAAGATCTGGAACAAACCTTTGTCGCCAGCCGCTGTCCGCTGCAGCCGATTGGTTAGAACCTGTCTGATATGGCCACGATTGACGCGACTGTCTGACGGGTTAAGAATTCTGCCGAAACACGCTATTTCTCCAGTCTCTGGAATCTCAAATGTTCGAACTCACACCAATCGCCGAATCCGACGCCGAAGGCAAAGCAGCTCAGGCGTTCAAACGCATCAAAGATGTTCTGCAGGTCGACGAAGTCCCGGAGATCTTTCGCTTGATGGCGAACGTCCCGATCTTTGTGCATGACTTCTTTATGAACTTTCGCAAGTGTGTGCTGGGTGACGGACAGCTCCACGAACGCAGCCGACTGCTGATTGCTCTGGCGGTCGCCGGACAGGCCGGGGCACAACCGTGGATTCAGTTTCTGCACCAACTGGCTTCGGCGAAAGAAATCAGTGATCAGGAAATCGCGGACGCAATGGCTGTCGCCAGTTCAAACAGTATGTACAACGTGCTGTTCAAATTCCGAGACATCGCGGGAACCGACATCTTCGAGGGGATGCCGGTGGGCCTGCGAGCTCACACGTTCCAGGGCACATCTCTGGACGAACCAACTGTGGAACTGATTAACCTGACACTCAGCGACATCAATGGCTGCAAACCGTGTACTTCAGGGCACGTCGCCAAAGCTCGCGACCTCAATGTTCCGCCGGAAGCCATCTATGAAGCCATCCAGTGCGCGGCCACGATGATGTCCGGCATTCAGTTTCTGAAATCAATCGGTATGTGAACAGTATACGAGGTGGGCAAATGTCCTGACTGGTCCTGTGAGAAACGCCCTGTCTATTTGTTTAAGTCAGCTACCAGGTTCAACTCGAAAGAGATCACTTGTTGTCAGTTCGCCGTCTTCATCACAAGCTTGCCGCGTCCACAAAGAATCTCATTGTCTGCTGTCTTCTGCAGACGTTCTGTGTGCAGGGATTGGCAATAGAATCAGCAACTCACCCCAATGTCGTCTTTATCCTCGCCGACGATCTGGGCTGGAAAGACCTGAGTCTCACAGGCAGCACATTCTATGAAACGCCAAACATCGACCGTATCGGGCGGTCCGGTGTTCAATTCGTTCAGGGATACGCGACGTGTCAGGTTTGCAGTCCGTCGCGAGCCAGCATTATGACAGGGAAGTATCCCGCTCGGCTGCACATCACCGACTGGATCGGTGCGAAGTCCGGCTATGGATGGAAACGCAACGGGCGCATTCTCCCGGCTGATTATGAGCATCAACTACCGGCAGACGACACCACCATCGCCGAGGCATTTCGCGCCGCAGGGTATTCGACCTTCTTTGCCGGCAAGTGGCATCTGGGAGGTGAAGGATCCTGGCCGGATGACCACGGATTCGAAATCAATATTGGCGGACATCATCGCGGTTCACCTCCCGGTGGTTTTTTTGCTCCGTTCAGGAACCCGGCGCTCCGTGATGGTCCTGCGGGAGAATCGCTGCCGCTGCGACTGGGACAGGAAACAGCCAGCTTTATTCGGGAAAAGAAGGATACGCCATTCTTCGCCTTCCTTTCATTCTATTCGGTGCATGCTCCAATCCAGACCACTCGCGAACGCTGGCAGCGCTATCAACAAAAGGCCTCTGAATCGGAGTCATCAAAGGAACGGTTCAAAATCGATCGGACTCTCCCTGTGCGGCAGACTCAGGACTGCCCCATCTACGCGGGCATGATCGAAACGATGGATGAAGCCGTCGGGCTTGTGCTGGATACGCTCCACGAACTGAACCTTGCAGACAACACCTATGTGGTGTTCACGTCTGACAACGGAGGTGTCTCGTCTGGGGATGCTTTTGCGACCAGCAATCTGCCGTTGCGAGGAGGCAAAGGGCGACAGTGGGAAGGCGGCATTCGCGAACCCTACTACATTTCCGGACCAGGAATCGCTCCTGCAGTCTGTGCAACCCCCGTGACCGGAACCGACTTCTATCCAACACTGCTGGATCTTTGCGGTTTGCCACCAGAACCGGCACAGCATGTGGATGGTCGGAGTCTGAAACCTCTGCTTCAGGCGCAACCATTTCCCGAACGTGATTTGTTCTGGCACTATCCTCACTATGGGAACCAGGGGGGAGAACCATCGTCCATGATTCGGCGCGGCCCATGGAAGCTGATTCACTACTGGGAAGATGGCCGACGCGAATTGTATAACGTTGTGGCAGACAGGAGCGAAACCACGAACGTTGCCAATCGTCACGATGGTATTGTGAAGGAACTTGGCGAGGCACTTGAAGAGTGGCTGCGGACTGTTGAAGCCACAATTCCACAGCCAGATCCTCGATTCGATCCAGCGAAGCACGCCGCGACCAAAAAGAGAATTCGTGAACAGCTGAAGCCTCGTCTGGAAAAACAGCACGCTCGCATGCTGGATCCCGACTTCGTTCCTAACCCGACCTGGTGGGGATCGCAGCTGACCAATGACTGATGAATCTGACGGCGCTAAAGCCTGTCTCAGTCGTTCGTCAGAACATATTTGCCAAACTGAGGCGAAGTTGTCATCTGACGGACTGCTTTGTCTCCGTCAACAAGCGGAAACACGGCATCAACCACCGGATGGATTTCATGCTCGTTGACGAAGTTCAGCATGGCTGCAAAATCAGCTGGCGACCCCATGGTGGAACCGATCAGGTGCAGCTGTTTCCAGAATAGCTTAAACAGATCTACTTTCTCCGGCGGCCCGGCTGTGGCTCCATAGCTCACGATTCGCCCGCCATTAGCAGCGAGATTCAGCAGCGCCTTGTAGCCTGGTCCTCCGGCGCTATCGACGATGAGATCAGGAGCACCGGCTTCCTTTGCCATCTGTTTCCACCATCCGTCATCGGTGTAGTCGTATCCTCCCTGGGCACCCAGTTTTATCGCTCGTTCAATCTTGGCTGACGATGACGACGTCACCCAGACTTTTGCCCCAGCCGCAACAGCAAACTGCAGGGCAAACGTGGCGACTCCACCACCAATGCCGGTGATCAATAGGTTTTCACCCGGCTGCAGGCCACCTTGAGTAAAGACAGCTCGCCACGCGGTGACTCCTCCCAGAGGCAGCGCCGCTGATTCGTTCCAGTCCAGATGCTTCGGTCGATTGTAGAGTTGGCCAACGGATACGACGACTTCGGTCGCGAATGTCCCGTCCGTTGGCAATCCAAGGATGTTGAATTTCGGATGCTGAACTTTCTCGTCGTTCCCCCAGTCGAGACCAGGATCGATGACAACTTCCTGGTTCAGCCACGCAGCGTCAACACCTTCGCCACATTTGGTCACAACGCCCGTTCCATCAGATCCCAGAACGCAGGGCAATTCAATCCCCGGATACATCCCCTGAGTAATCCACCAGTCGCGCCGATTCAATGCCGCCGCTCGAATCTGCACCACCGCTTCCCCTGCGGCTGGTTGCAGCTCCGGACGTTCTTCCAACTGCAGGGCACCTTTGACTTCGTTCAGGACGAGGCATCTCATGGGGACTGTTTCTCTTAACGTGTGTTGCCTGACTTGTGGCCGTATCCATCGTGAACGAGCCTGAAGACCCCCGTGGACGGCAGCGCCACTATAGCAAACAGGTCACTGCTGTGATGACTGAGTGGACAAAGACCATCCAAAATCTCCTTCGTCGACATCCGTAGAGTGCCAAACCCTGCGCACGTCAGCAGCTACGAACAGACCTGCTGATGCCACGGCCCGCTCCATGCTCTGGAAGTGTGTTCTCTACTTTCAAGACCTACAGAACTTTGCCGAGGATCCGGAAGTTGAAGAGCGGTTCGTCGGCATCGTTGGTGATGAACGTCAGCTGACCGGTCTTCGTGCCAACCACATCCGAATCGAGCTGCACCGTAAGGGTATCACTGTCACCGGCCTTGATCCGATCAGAAAGCTCTTCGGTTAGAGTGAATCCTTCGGGAAGAGTCAACATCGTGGGAATCAGTGCGAAGTCCCCATCGTTGATCACAGTGAATGTTCGGACAACGGGAGTTCCCGTTTGAGGGATGGTGCCGAAGTTGGTTCCATCAGCGGCTGATGCCTTGTTGTCTCCATCGGTGATTTCGACATCGTTGAGACCTCTTACGGTGACTTCGGGACCATCAACATCAATCACCTTCCCCTGGATGCGGAAGTTGTAGAATGTCTCGTCCGGATTGTTCGTCGTGAACATCAGTTGGCCGCTTTTCGTGCCAATGATGTCATTGTCCAGACGCACAGCGAACGTGTCCGTTTCGCCCGGGGCCAGGGTTTCCGACAGTTCTTTCATCACTGTGAAACCAGTGGGCAGAGTCAATGTTCCCAGGATGAGTGTCCGGTCTCCGTCGTTTGTTACAGAGAACTCTCGTATGACCGGGATGCCGTCCTCAGGAATCCTGTCGAAATTCGTTCCGTCTGCGGCCGACACTTTGTTGTCGCCATCCTGAATACCAAGGTCATTCAATCCCCGGACAGTGACTTCCGGGCCAATCGGTTCAGCCACCTTTCCAAGAATTCTGAAGTTGAATGGATTCTCATTGCTGTCATTGTTTGCAAATTGAATCTGTCTGGACTTCGTGCCAGCGATGCCGGTGTCCAGCCTGACCGTGAACGTGTCACTTTGGTCGGGAGCGAGGTTGCCTGTCAGTCCGTTGGTGACGGTGAAACCTGCAGGGACAGTCAGGTCTGAAAGATCGAGGACTGCCGTGCCGTCGGCAGTGCGCGGCGAGGGATCACCGTCAACGATGATGACCTCGACAGACGAGCGAAACTGCTGGACGACATTCCCGGAATCGGACCGAATACCATCTTCACTCTGCTGGCCGAAATGCCGGAACTGGGCACACTCAACCGACAGCAGATCGGTGCTCTGGCGGGAGTCGCTCCGTTCAACGATAAAGCCGAACTTCGCAGCGAAAACGCTTCACGACAGGAGGAAGAAAGTCGGTACGAACCACGTTGTACATGGCAGCGGTCACCGCCCGAATTCATAACCCGCTGATCCGCGATTTCGCAGCACGCCTGGAACATAAGGGTAAGCCGTACAAGGTCGTGAATGTGGCCTGCATTCGCAAACTTCTGATCATCATGAATTCGATGCTAAAAACAAATACACCCTGGAACCCTCAGCCTGCGTAAGCCCCGTTCGCCTCACCGTCGCGTCGGCCTTTCGCCATGCGTTTGAAGGACGTCGCGACGGTCAGGCGAATGGGCCGCCCCCGTTTGCTGAACCCGAACAGAGGTCACCATCTTTCTCATTTCTCAACCACAATGACCTTGAAATCAGACACAGCCGCTCCCGACCCTTGGACGATTAACCGTTTTGTTCAAGCCAGACGTTTAAACGTCCGGGCAGTTCGTCGGGACTGGCCGTGCCGGTGGTGGCAAGTTGCTGGACGGTGATGGAAGCGACCAGGTTGCCAACGACAGCAGCTTCGGGACATGACGCGCCCGCGCATAGTGCCAGGACACATCCGGCGGTGGCGCTGTCGCCGGCGCCTGTGGTGTCGGTTTCGCCTTCGACTCGAACTCCAGGCACGGCCGTCCATTCGGGATCGGTGACGAACATGCCGTCGGCACCTCGAGTGATGAACACCGGCGCCTGTGTTGTGTCACTGAGTTTCCCTGCGGCGGCTTCAAGTTCTTTCGAATCGACCGTGTCACCAGGTCGCGGATCGTCGTTGCCGGTAGCTTCGAATTCGTTGGGTTTGATGATGACGTTGCGGTACTCACGAATCCGTCGACGGCTGTCGGCCCAGAAGATGACGTTCGGATACTGTTTTGCCAGATCTGCCAGGTGATCTCGGACCGCCGCCGTGACAGCTCCACAATCGCGTGCTTCGGCCTGATCCATGATGATCATCGCATCGACGTTCCCCGCTATCTCCGTGACGGACCTGATTATCGCGTCTTCGATGTCCTGCGGAGTTAGCTGACGATTCTTCGTGTCGATGCGGGAGTGTTCGCCTTGCAGCCCGGCAACATCCTGATTGCGCGGTTTGAGATACGTCGGTGTGAAACGTTCTGACGTGGCATGCAGATGATCGGTCGAACATCCGAGCCGCGCGAGACCTCGGCGCAGTTCCCAGCCTTCGCCATCCTCCCCCGTAAAGCCAATCGCGTGAAGCTCGCCTGTTCCGAGGGCTGCCAGATTTCCGACAACCGTACCGGCTGCCCCGGGTGAACAGCGAACGGACGCGACCTGATGAGCCGGTTTGCCTGTTTCAACGCTGATTTCTTCCAGCGATGGATCAATGTCCATGTACTTGTCGAGGAAAAAGTCGCCCAGCACGGCAATGCGCGCGGACGAAAATCCTGCCAGGATCTCATCCAGCCGTTGGGCAGTCATCAACGAACTCACGACGCGCGTTCTCCCAGTTGATGAACCAGATTCAGCAGCAGTTCGCGATTGTCGGCCTGCAGATACCTCATCGTTCCGCCCATACGGCTGAACGATTTGTTGTAGCGTAGGTAATAGGCCGGATCATCTTCCGGCGGTTCTCCCTGACTCCAGTCCCACGTCGATTCTGCCAGATCACTGACAAGAATGTAGTGGCCGTCGATATGTTCACCCTGCTGAATCGCCAGGTTCTGCGCGAGCGACAATGACTTTTCAAAAATCATGGGACTCATCACGGCCGAACCGATCGACAGGTACACTCCACCTTCCAGTCGACTAATACTTTCGGCATACGTCAGGAAGTCCCGCTGAGCCGTCCGTCCGAGCGCTGCGCAGTGATTCATCGGATGGTTGTAGATGATGTCGTGCCCGATCATCGGGTGACTGGTGAAGGGGACTCCTTCGCGAAACGCGCCGGCCTGAATACTGAAGCGTTTCCAGCTGTGAGGGATCTCCAGCCAGCCGGCTTCCAGATCAAACGCCTGAATGATGCCGATCAGGTCCGCTGCTGCGGCAACTCGAAAAGGATCAAAACGCGCCTGTTGCGTGATCAGTTTCTCCAGTTCCCCCACGTCGGGGATCTCCAGTCCTTCGTTTTCAATCATCGCTCCGACGGATTCGCCGTAGCCCTTGCCTTCGTAGGCACCCACATTCAAAGCAAGATTGATATTGAAACCGGTTTCGTTCCAGTTTCCAAATTTCCCTTCGTTCACCATCGGGCCGACGTGTTCGCAGCTTTGTCCCTGCCAGGCGAATTCCCAGTCGTGAATCACACCAGCGCCATTGGTGGCCAGATGAGTCAACCAGCCACGTTCGACAAGTCGCAGGAAGACGGGGCCGAGACCGTTCTTGATGGCATGGGCTCCGAACGCCACGACCACCGGGCGGTCATTGTTGCGAGCCGTACGAATGCGTTCAACGACGTCGGCGACCAGTCGCTGAGCGGACTCGCTGAGCGCTGGGCAGTCCGCATCGGGCGAGACATGATCCTGTTCGATGAACTTCTTGTTCTCACGCGTTCCAAGCGGATCCATTGAGACCTGAAAACGGTCCAGTTGAGGGTACGGCACGGTTTACTCCTGTCCGATATTCCAAAGCCAGTCGATCAGCGGTTTGGCGTCCTGATAGTCGGGAATTACGGCGTGGCCACCGGCGGCGATAAGTCGCTCGCGTTTCCATTCGTCCGGCTTGCCGCTGCGGGCGGTTTCGTCACTGGCAACGGCAATGGCGGTGCCTCCAACATCACGCACGTTTTGAATTTCGACATAACCATCACCGAAGCCCAGCAGCGATGAACCTTCGACGTTATTTTCCGCCAGAATTCGCTGAATGACCTGTGCTTTGGAAAAGGCTTTGTAGTCGTCCTGAGCACCGTAGACGTGCTGTCCGAAGTAGTCACCCAACTGCAGGAGTTCGACTTCTTCCTTGACGTAGTTTTCATCGGTGCCGCTGGCGAGATACATCTGCACGTTGTGATCTCGCAGCAGGTTCAGCAGTTCAAAGCTGCCGGGGACAACCATTTCTGTGGGCGCGGCGTCACCGGAACGCAGTCGTTCACGGCGCGAGGTAATCTGTTCCATCAATCGGTTGTGATAGTCGTCTTTGTAAGCCTGAGGTTCCAGTGGCGTGCCACCTCGCTGTTTGACTTCTTCCGCCAGCCGGATCATCTGGTAAATCGTTTGTTTGCCAGTCAGTTCCATTACGAACTCCTGACAGATGACGGTCAGTTGTTCGTTTGTTTCCTCCGTGCCTGTTTCCTGCAGGTACTCAACCATCATGGGCACCATCACATCGACCCAGCCTTCGCGGACCAGGCTGAGTGTACCGTCGAAATCAAACAGCACATGCTGGATTGGTGTTGAGGGCTTAAAGCCTGCAACGACTTCGATGGTCGTATTCGGAATGAATGATGTGGAAACGTCGGCGGTATTAACCTGCCGGAAATCGTGTTCGATCTGGTCTGTCATGAAACTTGTGGAGGTTTAAGGAAGGAGGAACGGGAGGACAGATAATCTACAGCGTGCGACGCCCCGTTGTGCCCGCGACAGACGCGAAACAGCCTATAAAACAGGCATTCTCATCAGCCAGAACGTCAATAACCGGGTTGAACGGAGTCAACTGAAGTCACATCGTTCAGGCGAGCAGCGCGACGTCAGCCCGATGCTATGCATGCAACTCTGCGGACTCACGTCGCGCAGCTCGCCCGTGCTTTGTAGGTAAGTTGAACGGCGTCGCCAATCCGAGCGTGGGGATGAGATGAATGCGGCGTCGAGTCTACAGCGTATTACGCTGACTTGTGGCCGCGACGGAGGCGAAAGAGCCTATCAATCAAGCACTCCCGCGAGCCAGTATAACTAAACAAAGAGTAAACTGCTCTACGTGCTGTCAGCAACCATTTCCTGCAGCAGACGAACGACTTCGTCGGCCGCGTCAACGGGTTTGAGCGCCGTCGCGGCAATCCCGGAAACGACTCGCGTGATGTTGTGGTCGGCAGCACCCTCTGTTCCCCATACTTCACCGTTCGGCGAGGTGATGTACGTGGAGAACGTGCGGTGACCGGTTCCCGGGCGTTCGCCGATGACGTGCAGGATTGCTCGTGGTCCCTTGAGCCCTCCGAACAATAACTCGCCGGTACGGTAGCCAGCTCGTACACGGCCTGATGTAAACAGCACCGGTTTTGGAGACGGTTTGAAACCTGCCTTCCGCAACTCTGTCTGCAAACGTGGCAGAAATGTATCCAGATGACCGTCTTCCATAATGGCCAGAGCATTCAGTCCGTCAGAGATGACAACCTGCACGTCGAACCGACCCTCGTGTTCTTCGTGTAATTGCAGAATCTCTGCTTCCACTGTGTCGGGCAGTTGTTCCCCCGATGTCGGATGCAGGATGTAGTCAGTGCGGTCGGCGGACCGAGTGGCAAACGGGACAACGTTGGGGACCGATCGTATGGATTCCGGTGTGAGTTCCGCCCAGATGCTGAGTTTCGCATCGTCGTAGATGCGGCGGATGTCCTGTTTCAATCCGGGTTCCAGATCCCAGATTTCTTCGCCGTGTCCTTCAGCGACAAAGAGTCCTCGACGTCGTACTCGAGCCAGTTCCTGACGGCCTTCTTCGAGAATTTCCTCCTCGGGACGATCGTCGCCTTTGCGGCGTTGGTATTGCAGGTGAACCCAAAGTGGGTCTCCAAAGTGTTCCGTCGGCTGACCATGCTCATCGATGACACCCAGCGATTGGAAAAACTCCCACGTGCGATCGTTGACTCGGTAACCGAACTTCTCACGCAGGCGTACATGATCCTGAAAGCCGGTTGTCAGGTATCCGAGCATCGGGTCGATTTTGGTTGGAAGCGCCATCAGGTAGCCAGGGTTCGCCGGCATGATCTGATCGAGGCACCAGTCCAGTTCGTCCAGCGACACATCCATGTGCAGAGTCGAACAAACGTCCAGACCAATGCACAGTCCGTGCAGTTTGCCCATCACGATATCTTCCAGGCAGCAACGGACGAGTTGTTCCTTTGTGCGGAAGACTTCCGGTCCGATAAATCCTGCAACGTCGTTCAGGTGAACCCACGGTTCGTTGCCGGGGCCTCGGGCTTGTGAGATTCGCTGCTGCAATGTTCTGGCGAATCCGTACTTACGGGATTCGTGCAGAACCATGTCGAATCCGTGACTGTGGCCGTTGGTGAAGTCGGCCCCCTGCCCGGTTTCGAAGTACATTCCATATGGCCCCTTGCGAGATTCCGCATACGCCAGCATCTTTTCAACGCTGATGTCGAACGTCTCATTGGAATCATCGCTGCCGGCGATGCTTTGAAACCAGAGCTCCGTTGAACCCGGCCATCGACTTTCCACTTCGGCCTGAACGTCAACATGAGCCAGCACGCAGTGAGGCATCAGGTCGGTGATTTCAAACGTAACCAAAAGATCCTGCAGTGTTCGTTCGATGGCCGCGACCGATTCCGGATCGCTGGAGACTGGGTTGGTTCCCAGAAGGACGTCTCCGACTCCGTAGGCAAATGCATCCAGAACCTGCCAGCGGATGTCTTCCACATTGTCGGTCGGCGAGTTGGGTTGCACGCGTGCGCCAAGGTATCCGCGCGCGCCAATCTGAGTTCCCGGAAGAGGATTGAAGATCTTCTGCCCCGCCTGAATCAGTTCGTCGTTGTTCATCAATTTCACGACGCAACCGATTACGTCGCTCGACAACTGAGGCATCACTGCTTTGATGGCTTCTTCGCTACCGTTCAGCACGAGTGTCTTCAGGTCGTGCAGCGTCATCCGGCTGATGCTGTTTGATTCCGCGTTCGGCTGGATGAACTGATACAGACGATCCTGATGCAACGCGTGAACATCAATGTCGGCGATCGTTGTTTGAGACAGAAGCCGGCGAGCTGCCTGCCGGGTTGCGTCGTCTTTGGCGGCCACTCCCACGGTTTGGTCGCCTTCTTTGAATTCATTCGCAGCTCCCAGAATCTGAGCATACAGCTGTTCGTCGTGTCGGCCTTTGACTCTTTGGATAAAGCTGAAGACGTCGTCGTCTGTTTGTGGTTCCAGTTGTGGTTGAACAGGCACTTTGTCGTCCCCGAAGCAATGGCGGAGGGTTCCGGGAGCAATCGCAACGGCACCACCCGCAAGTCCGTTAAGAAATGTTCGTCGTGTCACCATCGGGAGGTTGCTCCACATGTCGAATCTTCAGTGTCGCTCAGAATGTTAGCGGAAATCGTCGCGGCATGCCTGGGATTTCCTTTTGCAAAGATCCCGACAGGAGCGAATCATCGACGCGTGATTGTCGGTGCAGTATCGGTTACCTTGATCGAAGTCGATCTGAGCAATTCGACCCACTCGAGGCGAGACGTCTTCAATGAGTATCTCCACCAGCCCTTCGATCCAGGCAGATTCCGTTCCGGTAACGAATGAGATTGATGCATCCAAATCCCGGATCGCAAAAATTCTTTGGCTGGTCTGGGCGGGATTGCTGGCGGGAGGACTCATTGCGGACAATATGGGAAATGCGTCCGCCAGTTCATTCGGCCGACTGGCATCGTCCGTCGTGTTGATTCTGGCCGGATGGGTGTGGTATTCCGCATGTCGAGGAACCGGAGCTGCCAGGTATGCGTTACTCATCGCGATTGGAATGACGCTCGGAGCGCTGGGCGACTTCTTCATGTCGGGTCTGTTGCAGCAATGGATCGTGCTTCCGAAACCTGAGTTGGGCGGAATGGCGGCATTTGGGCTGGGCCACGTTGTCTATATGACGGGCTTCTTTGAAGCTCGACGGCGCGCTCAGCTGAGTTCGAATCGCGCGATGTGGCTGTCCATTCTGTTCTGGCAGCTGGTGAATCTTGCCGGTTGGTACTTTGTTGTATTTCTTTCGACGAAGGAGAGTACTCGATTGCTCGTCTGGCCTGCGTTGCCTTATTCACAGTTGCTGGCGGGTACGGCGGGAGTGGCCACGGGACTGGCGGTGCAGAACCGCCGATTCACGCTGGTGGCGGTTGGGGCTGCATTGTTTCTCATCAGTGATCTTGTGCTGGCATGGGGAATGTTTCGAGGCAGTTTCCCTCACCGAACCGAAGCCGTCTGGATTCCTTACGGCGGCGGGCAAATGATGATTGTCTACGGAATCATCACTGCCGGCGTTGTGCTGGTGGCGGGGAAATCACGGGCGCTGCAGGACGACACGTTGGACTCCTGAATTTGAGTCGCCCGAATGATGATTATGCGATGACACTATCGAGAATTGCCATGCAGCTGACACGACGATTGTTCCTCTCTGCAGCAGTCGCTGGGTGTCTGCTGTTGATGGCGAACGAGGCAACCGCCGCCGAACGGCCGAATATCCTCATCATCACGGCTGACAATCTTGGCTACAGCGACCTGTCGTGTTTCAATCCGAACTCGCCGATCCTCACACCTCATCTCAACCAACTGGCGAACGAAGGAGTTCGGCTATCCGACTTCTACACAGCGTCTCCGACTTGCACCGTATCGCGAGCCTGCCTGCTGACGGGGCGTGTTGCTGACCGGCACGGCCTGAAGATTCAGTTGCCTGGACTCGCCGGAAATTATGGACCGGGGCTGGACTCGTCAGAGATTCTGATTTCTCAGATGCTGAAGCAATCTGGCTACCACACAGGCTGCTTTGGGAAATGGAATATCGGATTTGCCGAAGGTTCACGGCCGACAGAGCGAGGCTTCGACGAATTCTTCGGACATGCTTCAGGAAACATCGACTACTACACTCACAAGTACAACGGTCGTCATGATCTGTTTTGCGGCATTGAGCCAGCTCATGTGGAAGGCTATTCGACGGACCTGTTTGCCGACGCGGCTGTCGACTTCATTCGAAGCCATTCGAACGAAGCATGGTTTGTGTACCTGCCGTTCAATGCTCCTCATTTTCCCAATGCTCGCAACAAAGAGCCGGGGCAGGATATGGAATGGCAGGCTCCTGACGCGGCCTTTGCTGAGTACGGGTACGATCCGGACACAACGAACGAACAGCAGCGATATCATGCCGTGGTGACAGCTCTGGATTCGGCCATCGGTCGTGTGATGGCAACGCTTCGTGACTTGAAGCTGGACGAACGCACCTTCGTATTCTTCTTCGCCGACAACGGGGCTTTCATGCTGGAAGGACGAGGTCTGGAAGTGTCGTCTAACGCACCGTTGCGTGATGGTGGAGTCACCTGCTGGGAAGGCGGAATCCGAGTCGCCGCGCTGGCACGCTGGCCGCGAGTGATTGAAGCCGGCAGCGAGGTGTCGACTCCCATGTGGTCCCCTGACCTGATGTCGACCGTTTGTCGTTTGGCCGGAGCAACCTTACCAACGGACCGAGTTCTTGATGGTGTAGATATTCTTCCAGCACTAACTCAAGCGAAAGAAAGAAGCGCGGAACGTTCCTTCTACTTCACCTGGAGAAAGTTCGCGGCGCTACGAAAAGGCGACTGGAAGATCCTTCGTACGAAGCCAGACGCCGACTGGCTACTCTTCAACCTGCGGCAGGACATGGCAGAATCCTCCAATCTGGCACGGGAACAGGCGGATCAGCTGGATCAGTTGCTCGTGGAATTCGACCGCTGGCAGGCATCGATCGTGCAAAAAACTGCACCTTCTGCTGAGTAAACCGCCTGCCTGAGTCAACATGGTACGCCGAAAGATCCGGTTGTACCGAGAGGTGGACATGGTGTCTTTTTTCACCGTTCCAAACGGACCGTCAGACGGACAAACGGCGAGTCCCCGCACAAAAAGCTGGGATACTCTTTCCGTGCGGTCAATCAGCACGTGCAACGCGTGATGCCAGTTGGAAGTCCGGCTGGCACGACCACTCGTTCTCCGTGGAGCCGCACTTCTGGACAACCAAAATGACTCACCACGCTCAGTGTTCCCCAGGGCGTCGATCCGGACTGGATCTGCTGCGTCTCATGGCAGCAGCGCTCGTTTTTCTCCAACACACGTTAAGCGGCTGCCAGCTGGATGACTGGATCGATGTCGCCGGTTTTCGCATTGGACGAATTGGAACAGCTCTATTCTTTCTGCTGGCCGGACTGCTGGCTGCCTCCAGCAATCGTGCTCCTCTGAACTGGTTTCGAAATCGTCTGTCGACGTTGTTTCCCACGTTCTGGGTGGTGACGATTATCGGTTTCTGTTTTGCGGCAGTGACTGGATACAAAGACTTCGACACCTGGCAGGTATTCTGTCAGATGACTGCGGTCGGCTACTTCACTCACGATGAACACATGGTAAATGTGGCAACGTGGTTCATGTCACCGTTACTGCTGCTTTATCTGGCAGCGACTGTGTCACGCATGACACGACCGCGTCTCCTGCCATGTGTCCTTGCAGCGATGTTTGCAGGAGCCGCACTGTCAGCGGCTTCTGAGCCTCCGGTGGTGGCCTGCCATACAGTCACCTTTTTGTTCGCGTGGCTCGTTGGAAGATGCAGCGCTGACAGACAGCAACAATCCGCCGCACTCGCATCAGTCGTGCTGAGTCTGCTGTGCCTGTTCCAGCCGGAGTTTCGGTACGGTGCAGTCGCAATGACGGCGTTGACCTTCGCGTTACCTGTTCAGGCTCGGATTCCTTTGACGCGGGGATTCGGACGCATTGCATACGAGTGGTTTCTGGTCCACGGCCTGTGCATCAATGCGGTGGCCTTTACGTCAGATAATCCGCTTCTGATGATCCCTGTAGCAGCCGGAGCTTCCGTCGTGGGAGCATCGGCGTTGAAACGTCTGGTTCAGTGGTTGCGGCAGGCGGTTTCTTCAGTAGTCTTGCCGCGTCAGCGTCAGTTGGTGGTACGCTCAGAAACGAAAGTGGCTCCAATCGAATCCATCGACCTGGAGGCTGACAGCTCGGTACAGGAACCAGCACTGTACGAAGCATCTGTTATCAGCCAGTGAGTTTCTTGAGCACGGCCCTGAACGGTGCGTCATCACGGAGGTCTGTGAACTCACAACGAAGCGGCATGTTACGATCGACGGTCCGCGCTGACGCACCGGGAATGACTTCAGTCCGCTCGACACACCCTGCGACCGTTCAGTTCACCGGACATCTGCATCAGTCGATTGGCATCCATCAATCAATGCGAGTCAGGCCGTCTGCGGAAATATAGTGCTTTTCGACATTCATCTGCTCCATCCAGTCACGGACGGACAGCGTGAGCCACGGGCCGGAACCTTTGCCTTTTCCGGAATCGTTGTCCCAGAGCCACTTCGGTGTTGGCCAGAGACAATAGCGAGGCCGGACGGCAAAGTAGAAATTGCTGTCAACACCTGCCTGGCCATGATGCGCCATCTGAACGTAGTCGGAGGGAAGACGTTCAGCATACTGCGACTTCATTAGCTTGCGTCCACCTTCCACGCCCAGATCACCCGTGAACAGAACCGATTTGTGTGCGTCCGACACTCGAAAGACGATGCTGGAATTATTGACGTAGTTAGGAGTGATTTCCGGATTCTTCACGCCCAGTACTTCGATCATCATCCCATCGATGTCCATCGTTTGTCCGAGTGACAGTTCTTCCACGCGGTGACCGCTCTCACTCAAAGCCTGTTTGAATTCCAGCGTCGTTCTCAACGCTTGAGGCTCATGTTGTTTGATGGATGCCTCGTCCGGGAGAGACCCGTAGATATGTTCAATCGTCAGATCGCCGGGGTTGCTGAGGATCGTTGTCAGAGCGTCGACGTGGTCCAGATGAGGATGCGAGATAAACCAGGCATCGACCTTGTTGCCCAGAGGGACAAGAAACTCCTGCAGATAGGGCGCATCACCTTTCATCCCGCCATCAACCACGACAATCCGGCCGCCACGTGACCTCAGAACATACGCCATGTTCTGAGTCCCCGTCTGAGGCGGTAGCTGCCACAGCGTGAACGTCTCTGAGGGCTTGCTGTCGTTCGGCTCATTGGCAACGCTGGAAGCCTCCAGTCCGATCATCAATAACAATCCGGAGACGAGCAGGGTAAGGTGACAACGAAGTCTACTGAAGAACATGAATTGTGTTATCTGTCTGAGGGGTGTCGGTCGCTGCGTTACCTGGAAGTCTGCGCAGAAAATGCCACGGTTCTTCGGGTGGACGGAGCTGGACTGAGTTTCGGGAAGGAGAGGACGCCTGTGGAGACAACGTTGGTTTCGTACAGATCAATCGGCGTGCCGAGCGGTTGGTTGTCGAGCGACAACTGGACGATGCCGTAGTCACGAGCACACGTCAGAGCGAGATCCAGGTCAACGGTTCCTTTGAACTTCGGAAGTTCAAGAGTCAGCTTGTCGCCGACGCGTCCGCCCGTCCACCACATGTGTGTTCGGTTGCTCCAGTTGTCACCTCCAAAGGCCGCCATGTCCTGAGGCCGAACCTGTCCGCCCGTGACGCGGAACTTTAACGCTTCCCCTTCAATTGCGTTCACTGCACTGCCGGACGTTGCGTCGAATGTCGCTTTGGGACCTCGTGTTCTTTGTGCGCTATCAATCGACGGCTTGTTTGGCCCGGTGTAGACCTTCGGCTGAGCTGCCAGCCATTCGGCTTCTGTCACCTTCCTCGTTCGGTGAATCAGTACGTGTGAGCCCTTCATTCCTCCAACGACGATATCCGGCAGACCGTCCGCGTTGATGTCCGCGATGGACACCTGCCGACCGATCCCGGATTCTCCGTCCGCTTTGTGAGGTACCCAGTCAACGCCATCGGGACCGTGAACCAGTTTGAACCAGTAGACAACAGCACCCGCGTCCCACATGGGACTCTGCTTGTGATGAGACCAGTACGTCTTGCCAGTGACAATGTCTTTGAGTCCATCGCCGTCGATGTCGGCAAGTGCCACGGAATGAGGTTCAGTAAACAGCACTCCGTATTTGTTGTCCGTTTTGTGCGACCCCATGATGAGATGATGTTCGAACGTTGGTTCTTCGCCGTTCGAAATCTGTTCGTACCAGCCCAATCCGAATTCATGAGCCTGATGGCTGGTGATGATGTCGTTGTCGCCATCACCATCGACATCGTAGGCAAACATGTCGGCTCCACCGTAACTGGTGCTGAATGACACTTCGTGTGACAACCAGCGCGACGTGAGCGCGTGAGTCAGCGGCTGTTCGAACCACCCCTTTGCGTGGATGACATCCATACGCCCATCGTTGTTGACGTCTCCAACACCCAGTCCGTGGCCAAACCGTTTGGCAGTGATCTGTTCAGAGATGGGATGAAAAGTCCATGTCCCCAGTGGATTGACCTCGTTGATCGTGGCGAAACCGAAGAAACCATCCCGTGTGCAGACCAGTTCCGGCCGTTCGTCGCCGAGTAGATTGATTAGCTGAGGTGACTCGTTGGAGACCCAGTCGAAGACCTGATGTTTTGTCCAGTGCGAATCAAAGCCATTTGCTTTTGGGTTTTCGTAGACGTAAGCAGGAGTGCCGGGAAAGCCGACAACGAACACGTCCTTCCAGCCGTCGTTGTTGAAGTCATAGACCCACGAGAAAAAGTTATCTGCGTAACCGTTTACGTCCTGCGTAACCGGCTTGTAGATTTCGTGCTTCGTCGTGAAGTCGGGGCCTTCAAACCAGTACGGTCCGTAGACAACATCTGCCGCTCCATCGCCATTCAGATCGCCCGCATTGGCCCCTTCGGAAAAATACGTGTCCGTCAGCTGATGCCGTTCGAACCAATGCAGTGTGAAGTCGGACGCTTCGGTGGCACCACAGAGCATCAGCAAACACAGAACGAGGCGGAATCGCAGCGTCATCGTGGGAGGCTTTCAGTGGAAGAAGGGCGAACCGCAGAGGGAAGAGGGTCTGTTGGCTGCCGATGAACGCAAATTGTATCGGTGTGGACGACAGCCATTCAATCAAGTCACTGGATAGACAACCTGTCGGCGATCCGTCAGTCTTTGAAGTTCGCTCAGATGTCCGATGGAAGGCCAGACAATTGACAGGATTGAACAGTGGATGCAGCGGCGACGGTGACCGAATCCGAGTGTGACTGCATTGTTGTTGGCGCTGGTATGGCAGGACTTGCTGCAGCAGAATGACTGGAACGTGCCGGGCAGAACGTCATGGTCCTCGAAGCCCGCGATCGCCTCGGAGGCCGACTGGAAGCGGGAACTCTTGCGGACCGGACGATCGACCTCGGCGGAATGTGGGTGAGTCCCAGTCAGACGGCGGTGCATGAATTGCTGGATCGGTTCGGCATCGATTTCTACCCAACGAATCTCAATGGCAGGCTGATCGGGCGGGTTGGCAATCGATCATTCGAAGTGGAAGGGGAAGCCTACGAGAATGGCATCGGACTCATTTCAAGAATCCGCCTGGGGCTCGCGGTCGCGAAGATCCATCGCATGCTGGATGATATCGATCCTCAGGCGCCGTGGCAGTCGAAGAACGCGAATGTCTATGATCGACAAACCGTATTGGGATGGATCGAGCGGGAGATTGGGGACGCGACTGTTCGACGAATCCTGGACTTCACTGTTCGTTCCGTCTTTTGTGCGGAACCTAACGAGCTCTCCCTGTTGTTCTATCTCTTTTATCTCAAGGCCGTCGGAGGTCTGGAGATTGCAACAGAAGGTGGTCCCGGTGGTGCTCAGAATCATCTGTGCGTGGGTGGACTACATCAGGTCGCTTCATGTCTGGCGGGCGAACTGCGATCGAAGATTCGATTCTCCGAACACGTGGTCGCCGTGGAGCAACACGATGGCGTCACAGTTCGAACGAACCAAAGGCAGTACACAGCCCGTCGATTGATCGTTGCCATCCCTCCAGCTTTTGTCGAACGAATTGATTTTTCACCAGAGCTGCCTGTGGCTCGCAAACAACTGTTGCAGCGTCAGATGATGGGATCCTGTATCAAGGTCTGGGTGGCGTACGATCGACCGTTCTGGCGAGATGCAGGATTCAACGGAATGATCGCAGACGACACGGCATCCTTTGCACCCGTATTCGACGCGGGGCCACCCGATTCGGATCTCGGCATTCTGGCTGGCTTCATTGAATCGGGACCAGCCGACGAATGGGCGGAACGATCGACTGAGGATCGCAAAGCGATGGTCGTTGACACTCTTGTCGCCGCCTTTGGCAATGAAGCATTGTCGCCGATCGACTACATGGAACGCGACTGGACACATGAGGAATGGTCGCGAGGCTGCTACAGCGCGTTCATGCCACCAGGAGCGATGACGCGTTTTGGCCATTCCATTCGGACACCACATCAGTTCGTTCACTGGGCCGGAACAGAAACGGCGACGGAATGGTCGGGCTACGTGGATGGAGCCATCCGGTCCGGCTGGCGAGCGGCCGAAGAAGTGATCGGTGCGACCTCAGGTCACTCATCGCGCTGAACACGTCCGAATGGCACGGTCGCCGTGAAACGACATCAATTCGCTGGTTTTCTCCATGTGGATTGTTCAGCATAGGGAAGATCGGTCGTGTCGTTGATTGTCGACGACACCTTCCGGACCAATCCTGCCTCAATCAAGAGCCAAATGATGCTTCAAAATCCCCTTTGTGTCCGTCGACAGGGTTTCCTTCCGTTTCTCACACTTCTCGTCACCGCCATTCCTGTTCAGGCGGAACTCCGGCTGCCAGCGATTATCAACGACCACATGGTCCTGCAACAGAAACAGGACAATCCCATCTGGGGCTGGGATACGGCTGGTACAGAGGTGTCAGTCACATTAGGAGATCAGGCACATTCAACCACTGCCGACGCAGATGGCAAATGGAAGGTTACGTTGTCACCACTGGAGGCGTGTGCGGATCCCGCCACGATTGTAATCCAAGGAACTTCGCGTCGAGAGATCACAGATGTCCTGGTCGGCGAAGTCTGGATGTGTTCCGGCCAGTCGAACATGGGAATGACCCTGGCTGGTGACTGGAAGGCTGACGTGGAAGCATTGAGTTCCAATCATCCAAACCTGCGATTGATCACGGTGCCTCGTGTGGGAACTCAGGAACTGCAGGAAGACTTCGAAGGGCAATGGGAAGCTGCCAACTCGCAGAACTGCCGAAGCTTCAGTGCTGTTGGGTTCTTCTATGGGCGGTATCTGCATGAGATCCTGGGCGTTCCAGTTGGTCTCATCAACAATGCGTGGGGCGGATCAGCCGCAGAAGCGTGGGTTCGTCGCAGTACTCTGGACAGCAACCCGAAGTTCAATGCACTTACCGAGCGATGGGCGAAGCAGGAAGCTCAACTTCAGTCGCCGGAAGCAGCAGCAAGGTTCGAAGAAGCAAAAGCGGCATGGAAAGATAAAGTGGCCGAAGCGAAGGCTGCCGGCAAACGACCACCTCGAGGCCCTCGGTCTCCGCAGAGTGTCCTTGCCGGCAATCAACGTCCTGGCAACATCTTCGCCGGAGTCGTCCATCCAACACTGGGTTACGGCATGAAGGGCGTCATCTGGTATCAGGGTGAAAGCAATGCCAGCCGTGCCTGGGAATACGCGGATCTGTTTCCATTCATGATCGAACAGTGGAGAGCCGAATGGGGCCAGGGAGACTTCCCGTTCTACTGGGTTCAATTGGCAGACTTTCGAGCTGAAGTCGATGAACCTGGCGACAGCGACTGGGCCGAACTGCGTGAGTCTCAGACGAAGGCGCTCTCACTACCGAATACGGGCGAGGCCGTCATCATCGACCTGGGCGAAGCCAATGACATTCACCCGAAGAACAAGTACGACGTCGCAGCGCGCCTCGTCCGCTGGGCACTGGCCAAAGACTACGGCATGTCAGATCTGGAACCTCAGAGCCCCACTTTCCGTGAAATGGAGATTCGCAACAACAAGGCAGTTCTGAAATTCGACCACATTGGAGGCGGCCTGCGAACGGTTGATGTGAATGATGTTCGAGGATTCGCCATCTGCGGTGAAGATCGCAAATGGGTATGGGCCGATGCCACAATCAAAGGCGCAGATACAGTTGTCGTCTGGAACGATGAAGTCGCAGAACCTGTTGCAGTGCGTTACGCATGGGCGGTCAATCCTGTGTGCAATGTGTACTCAAAGATCGGCCTGCCAATGACGCCGTTCCGCACAGATGACTTCCCGATGATTACGAAACCGGAAGCTGCTGAGTAACAGGCAGTCATCCATTCTGCACAACTCGAATCGAAGAACAAAGGAGTTACCGTGACACGCACGGGGACAACAGGTGGCCTGCGCCGCTATGGAGTCGATCGCCGATCATTCATGGGGTACATGGCAGCGGTGTCTGCCATTCCCTCGATCGCATCGTGGTCGAAGGCAGCGGCAGTCAGTTCGGTACGATTCAGGTCGAATCCGTTTACGCTGGGTGTTGCGTCGGGCGATCCGGCACCTGATGGCGTCGTCCTGTGGACTCGGCTGGCTCCCGAACCGTTAGCTGGCGGAGGAATGCCGAATGAATCTGTGCTGGTTGACTGGGAAGTCGCCTCGTCGGAAGACTTCAGTCATGTCGTGCAGAAAGGATCGGCTGTCGCGGCAGTTCAACTGGGCCATTCGGTCCATGTGGAAGTCGAAGGACTGGAACCCGACCGCTGGTACTTCTACCGTTTTCATGTCGGCGGCGCGACGAGTCCCGTTGGACGAACTCGAACAACTCCCGCGTTCGATGTCATGCCCGAACGACTGAAGTTCGCCTATACGTCGTGTCAGCACTACGAGTCCGGTTACTTCAATGGCTATCCCCACATGCAGAAGGAGGATCTCGACCTGGTCATTCATCTGGGTGACTACATCTATGAGTACGCGGGCGATAAGAAAAGAAAATCTCGCCAGCATATCGGCGATGAGATCAGGAGTCTGGACGACTATCGAACAAGGTATTCTCAGTACCGTCTCGATCAGTCACTTCATGAGACTCACCGACTGTTTCCCTGGCTGGTCACCTGGGACGATCACGAATTCGACAACAACTATGCTGATCTGGTGTCAGAAGAACAGGGAGTTTCCCCGGAAGAGTTTCTTGTTCGGCGTATGAATGCGTATCAGGCCTACTACGAATTCATGCCGCTGCGACGCAGCGCGTTTCCTCAGGGGCCCAACATGAAACTGTACCGCGGTTGTCAGTATGGCCGTCTGGCCAATTTCCTTGTTCTGGACACTCGCCAGTACCGCACCGATCAACCCAACGGTGATGGTGAGAAGCCGATGGAAGGAAAGGTGTTTGACCAGAAGGCAACGATGCTGGGAGCAGATCAGGAGTACTGGCTGATGAGTAGTCTGCTTCAGTCAACGTCTACCTGGAACGTCCTGGCACAGCAGGTCATGATGGCCCCTGTCAATCGAGGCATCGAGGGGCATCCTAAGTTCAGCATGGATCAATGGCCCGGCTACGAAGTCAGCAGGCAGCGATTACTGAACTTTTTTGGTTCACGAGACGGAATGAATCCGGTGGTCCTGACAGGCGACATTCACGTCAACTGGGTAAACGACCTGCGACTTGACCGCAATGACTCGAACTCCCCCGTTGTGGCAACCGAATTCGTTGGCACATCGATGACCTCGGGCGGCAACGGTGGGAATCACATCGAAGAGTTCGAACGAGCGGCCGCAAACAACGAATGTGTTCGATGGTACAATTCCAATCGTGGCTATGTGTCCTGTGAGGTGACACCTCATGACTGGATAACTCATTTTCGTGCAACGCCATTCGTCGATAAGCCCGGCTCTCCTGTTGAAACTCCCGCATCGTTTTTCACCGAAGCGGGACGTCCCGGAGCACAGAAGGTGTAGTGGAGTTCGTTACGGAACGAATGGAAACACAACGAATTCAATCAAGACGAGACGCAATCAATGCCCAGGCCCAAACATCTCTCAATGCATCTCCTGATGGTAATCGCAGCCATCAGCTTCACTCACGTCACCGGCCACGCTGTTGCTGAAGACCCGGCGCCGTTGGAATTCACCATTGAGCGAACGGTGATGACCAAAGGCTATGACGGCAAACGCTGCTGGGTTCACGCACGGTCAGGGATCATTCCGTCGGCATCTGCCGACGCTCCGCCGACTGTTGTACTGACCACTCAGCCATTGATGATTACAGGGTCGGACGTCTTCTACGCGCTGAGTTCGTCCCATACCAAAGATCTGGGCAGGACGTGGTCTCCTCTGACGGAACAGAAGCCAATGCGGCGAACGGTGAATGATGACGACACCGAAGAAACAACATGCGATTTCACTCCCACCTGGCACCGCCGGACGGGCAAGCTGCTGGGGACTGGTCACACGGTTCGCTATCAGAACAACAAGGTCATGAAGGTTCGCCCGCGATTCACGTCTTATGCCGTGTACGATCCGGAAGCCAATGAGTGGTCAGCGACGAAACTACTGAAGATGCCCGATCACGAACGATTCCTGAACTGTGGTGCCGGCTGTGTTCAACGGTGCGATCTTCCCAACGGAGACATTCTGCTGCCCGTGTACTTCAAGAAACCACAGGACAAACAATTCAGCGTGACCGTTTGCCTGTGCCGTTTCGACGGCGAGGAACTGACGTACCTCAAACATGGCAACGAAATGACGGTGGATGTCCAGCGAGGAATGGTCGAACCATCGGTCACGGGATATCGCGGACGATACTATCTCACGATTCGCAACGATGAACACGGCTACGTGACATCCAGCGATGACGGCCTGAACTATGACGAACCCCGCAAGTGGACGTTTGACGACGGGAGCGACCTCGGCAGCTACAACACTCAACAACACTGGCTGACTCACAGCGACGGGCTGTTCCTGGTTTACACTCGGAAGGGGGCTGGCAACGACCATGTCTTCCGCCACCGAGCGCCACTTTTTGTGGCGCAGGTCGATCCGGAAAACCTCACGGTGATTCGGAGCACGGAACAGATTGCGGTTCCCGAACGAGGAGCACGACTGGGTAACTTTGGAGTCGCCAATGTGACTCCCGACGAATCGTGGATTGTGGTCACCGAATGGATGCAGCGCTGGGGGCCTGACTACGTGATCCCCGTCGACAACGAGCTCGGCGCTGACAACAGCATCTATGTGGCAAAAATCAAATGGGCTACACCAAATAAACTCAGCCCATAGAGCCATTCCCACCTTCTGTTTTGTGTTGTTCCCAAGCTCCGTTTGGGAACACATATCCTCGAAGCTCTGCTTCGACAGACAACAATCGACAGTGCCATCTGTGAAAACAATTCAGGCCGGAATCTGAAAACTGTCAGAGTTCTATTGGGCCGGGCGGGCAGTTCAGGGAAACGAATAAGTGAAAGGGTGCGAAGTTCCGCACTGCGCATAAAAAAGGGCGGCCCAGGACCGCCCTCAACGGATGTGTGAACATCCAGAATTCGCCGTTATGTTCTCTACAATGAGGCCCCCGGAGGGATGCGAGACACGGATGGCGTCCGTGCGAGTGTGAACCTTACTGTGATAAGCAGGAACAGCTACTCGGATACACTGAAGAAAACCGTACACACAGTTGATTGCACTTTCAACCTCAGTAGGCTGAAAAGTGGGCAGTAGGGGACGACTGCCAGTTCCACCCCTTGTCGGCAAAGCTGTACCAATGAACTACATCCTGGGGCTTGATCTCGGCACCGCATCTCTTGGCTGGGCTGTATTGGAATGCAACGAAAACGGCGAACCGTTCCGCATCGAACGCACCGGCGTCCGCATCTTCGAAGCGGGCGTGGAAGGCACTATCGAGAATATCGCCCAAGGCCGTGATGCTTCTCGAGCTGCCGCGCGGCGCGAAGCACGCGCACCTCGTCGACAGAACTGGAGAACTCAGCGCCGTAAACGGCAGCTTTTCAAGTTGCTGCAACAGCACGGACTGCTGCCTTCGTCCGCAAAGAACGATTCGTCCGCTCGCAAGGAAGTCTTCGACAATCTCGACAAAGAACTCACTGCAAAACACATCACCAAAGGAGACCATGCCGCGCATCAGCACCTGCCTTACCTGCTGCGTACGAAAGCACTGACGGAAAAGCTGGAGCCCTTCGAACTCGGCCGAGCCCTCTACAGTCTCGCCCAGAGGCGAGGATTCCTGAGCAATCGCAAGACGGATACGGATGAAAAAGAAGACGGCGTCGTCAAGGGAGCCATCTCAGCACTCGGCGAACAAATGGGCGATCGAACCCTGGCCCAGACATTCGTTGAAGACGTTCATCCCGACAACACCGATCCCGATCAGCAGAAGATTCGTAAACGCTACACCGCTCGCAGTATGTTCCATGACGAATTCAACCGCATTCGTCAGCAGCAGCAAGCTCATTTCGATTTGGCAGATGAAGACTGGAATACGATCTACAAGGCGATTTTCTTCCAGCGACCGCTTAAGTCACAGCGGCATCGGATCGGAAAATGTGAAATCGACGGAGGTCGTCGCTGCCTGGATGCTCTGGACGCGTTTCAGCAATTCCGTATCTGGAACAGTGTACAGAACCTGCGTTTGGCCGATGCATACATACATGGTCGAGATGCCCGCCTCACTCTTGAAGAACAGAAAAAACTCGTCGATGCCCTGCAAACGCATTCGCTGATGACGTGGAGCAAGGTTCACACACTGCTTGGTTTGAAGAAAGCAAGATTCACCATTCAGGAATGGACGAAAGATCGAGGCCTCGTCGGACACCGCACCAACGCCGAAATGCTCAAAGTCTTTGGCGACGAATGGCTGGACAAACCGCTCGACGAACGAGAGGCCATCACGAAAGAAGTCGTCTACTTCCGCAAACCGTCCGCCATGAAACGGCGAGGTCAAAAGGCATGGAACCTGTCCGTAGAACAGGCTGCTCTGCTCCCCGGTGTGAGACTCGAAGAAGGGCACGCTCGTCATTCTGCCGAAACGCTGGCAACGTTCGTCAAACGGATGAGCAGCGGCGAAGACTATTCCACCATCCGCACGGAACTCACCGGCAAAGACGAAAGTAAGCCGATCGACAAACTCCCACCGGTCAGTCAGGCCGGACTCGACATTACCAACCCCGCCGTCATCCGAGGTCTCACCGAACTGCGAAAAGTCGTCAACGAATTGATTCGTGACCACGGCAAACCCGCCGCCGTTCACATCGAAATGGCTCGGGAACTCAAGAACTCCCGTGACAAACGCATCAAGCTGCACAGGAACAACGAAGACCGGCGCAAACGACGTGAAAAGGCGATCGCTGGGATTCTCGAAACGATTCCCGGATTGAAATACTCGGGCACCGACATCGAAAAATGGCTGCTGGCAGAAGAGTGTGGCTGGCACTGTCCGTACACAGGAAGATCCATTTCCCCAAAGTCTTTGTTCGGCGGTGAGTTCGAGATCGAACACATCTGGCCTCGCCGCTACCTGGATAACAGCTTTACCAACAAGACACTGTGTTACAGCCAGTTCAATCGCGACGTGAAGGGAAATCGCACTGCGTTTGATGCCTGTTCAGGTCTCGAAGGCTGGGACGAAATGGTGCAGCGAGTCAGCAACTTCGATGGCCCGGTCGCGGCTCTCAAGAAGAAGCGGTTCCTCACGGGAGCAGATCAGATTCCGGAAGACTTCACGTCCAAACATCTCAATGACACACGTTACAACGCCGTTGTTGCAAAGAAATACCTGTCGATGCTGTACGGTGGACTGTGGGATCAGGAAGGCAGACAGCGAGTCTTCGCAGTCACCGGAGGCCACACCGCGTTGCTACGTCGCGAATGGGGACTGAACGGGACTCTCAGCGGAACAGAAGAAAAAACACGCGACGACCACCGCCATCACGCAGTCGATGCTGTCGTGATTGCTTTGACCGATCCGAAACGAATCCAGGCACTGGTTGCCGCCGCCGAACTGGCCGAAAAGAAGGCCTCAAAGCGCTTTTACGAAGCCGTTCAGGATCCATGGCCGAAGTTTGCTGTCTGCGTGGAGGAATCCATTAACCAGATCGTGGTTTCTCATCGTCCGACACGAACGTTACCAGGAGCACTCCACGCAGAATCAATCTACAGCAAGGCTCAGACCGACAAGAATGGCAACGAAAGCCACCGCATTCGCAAACACATCACCAAATTGTCAGCCACAGAACTCAAGAAAGACAAGATCGTCGATCCGGCGATTCGTCAACTGGTCAACAATCAGTTGAAAGAACTTGGCGAAACCAATCCAGCCAAAGCGTTCGCCGAAGAAAAGAACCACCCGTTTCTGACAGCGAAGGATGGCCGACGAATCCCGATTCACAAGGTGCGAGTACTCGCGGACAAGAAACCTCGCAGCATCGGCCAGGGGCCACGTCACCGCTATGTTGCCAGCGGCAAGGATTCGAACTACGCGTCCATGATCTACGCTGTCGTAGACGACGATGGCAATGAAATCAGATGGGAACACAAAGTCATCACCCGCCTCGAAGCCCACGAACGCAAGTCACGCAATAAGCATGTGAAGGGCGAAAAAGTCCTCATCCCCGATCCCACCGATTTCGACGATGACAAAACGCGAATCTTCAAATTCGCCCTTGTCAAGAACGACACCGTGATGCTTCAGGGATCGGACGGTGAGAACGTACTGTATCGGGTGCAAAAACTGAGCCAAAAGGAACTGCAACTGTGCCCACTCGCTACTCCATCAATTCAGGGCAAAGCGAGAAACAAGTGGAACCGGATTGGATCATTCGACATGTTCCGCCAATGGAACCTTCGGCGGCTGATCATCTCTCCAACCGGTGATTGTCAGGTTCTTGATTCCGTTGCTGCGTTGGAAGATGTCGACTGAGAACGAGTTGCTTTTCCCAATTCCCGACACGCAGCACTCAGGTCGGAGCAGATTTGCAAACGGCGAAGGATCGCCTTGGGGCTCATGTCGAATGACTTGCCTCGACTGCCTGATTTATCGGAATCAGGTTTCATCATCATCATCCAGCAATCCGAGTTCTTCCAGGTCGGCAAGGTCTCTGAGTCTCCCCGCCAGACGTTTCATTGTGGCCAGTCCCTGCTGAGATACAACACGGATTTCCCTGTCCGGCAATGACATGCTCACACAGTCCGCCCAGACGTCTTCCAGTATCGGGGTCACAAGAATCAGGTCCAGTGTGATCAGCTCGGATCCGTCGGCCCGCGAAATCCGAAAAACTTCGCGGTACTCCGACGTGCCAATCGCAAAGGGCAGGATGCCACCCGGAACCGTGTACCCCAGCGAGGCGATTGCCTCTTGTGCGGCGTCGAGTGATTCTCGTCGAATCATCAGATCGATGTCCCAGGTGGCTCGTGGATAGCCATGAAATGCAACGGCAAGTCCGCCGCAGACGGCGTACTCCACACTCGCTTCCGTCAGGCAATCGATTAATGCGTATAGCTCTTTGACAAAATCCGAAATCGAAGTCTCCTGTGGTCGTTATGTCGTGACGCCTTCATCGATCCGTTATTGAATATCCTTGCATGTTCCTCCTGACTGTCAACAGGATAGGGGGGCTCAGCAGGACTGCCTGGAACTCCCGATGCGCAACCGGATTCTTGAAATCTCCGAATCGCCCTGCCGGCTTCGTGTTGAACGAAAACAGCTTGTTGTCGATCAGGAAAGAGAACGAGACGGACTGTTTCCAGTGACCGTACCGCTCGAAGATATAGCTGCCGTTGTGGTCGCTCATCCACAGGTGTCATACACGCAGGCCGTCTTGTCCGAACTGGCAGAACGAGGTGCCGCATTCATTACCTGCAATCGCAACCGGGTGCCAGTGGGAATCCTGCTGCCACTCGATGGTCACAGCGTGCAGACCGAACGATTTCATCGACAGCTGCAACTGAAGCAACCTCAGAAGAAACGTATCTGGCAGCAAATCGTCAAATCAAAAATTGAGATGCAGGCTCGACTGCTGAAGGAAGTGCATGGCGATGGTTGCGGCTTGCCGCCACTGATCCCGCTCGTTCGCAGCGGAGACACAACCAATGTCGAAGCAAGAGCTGCTCGACGCTACTGGGCGGAACTGTTCGGCAAAGACTTTCGTCGAGATGTCGATGCAGACAATCAAAACCGGTTTCTGAACTATGGCTACGCGGTCCTGCGTGCCGCCGCCGCTCGGGCTGTCACTGCCGCAGGACTTCATCCGTCACTGGGAGTTCATCATCACAACAAATACAACGCCTGGTGTCTGGCCGATGATGTGATGGAACCGTTCCGTCCGGTCGTGGACCGCGTTGTTGTGGAACTTATGAAGTCGGATGGCCCGTCTGCTGAGATGGATCAGTCGATTCGAGCCAGGCTGATCGGCTGCCTGCTGCATCGCATCTTCATTCACGATCAGCAGCGCACTGTGCTGGATGCGTTGAATATCATGTCCGCGTCACTGGCAGACGCGATGTCCCGCTCGGAAGCAGAACTGTCACTGCCGCAGGAGTTTGCTCGTGCCGCGTAGTGAGTATGTGATGTCGGGGTACAAAGAAATGTGGCTGTTTGCGATGTTCGATCTGCCGGTGAAAACGAAAGCAGAAAAACGAGCTTACAGTCGCTTCCGGAACATGCTTCTGGATGAAGGATTCAGTAAAATGCAGTTCAGCGTGTATGCGCGGTTCTGCGGCAGCGAAGAAGTGGCAGAGACTCATCGCGAAAGACTGCGGCGCAAACTACCCGCCGACGGCCACATTCGCCTGCTGGCCGTGACTGATCGTCAGTTCGGAAAGATGGAAGTCTTCTACGGAAAAAAACGTGGTGAACCGGAATCAAAACCAGATCAGTTGCAGCTTTTTTGAGAAGGCATGTCGCCGCAAGCTGAATCTGATTTTGAACTTAGCCGCGAGGTAGTGTATCCGAGCAGCCGTTCCCGACGAACCACAGCTTGATAGTCCAGCAGGCCGATCGCCTACTTAGTGTATCCGAGCAGCCGTTCCCGACGAACCACAGCGAAGATGTTGGAACACCGCGTCCGCTGGCAGTGTATCCGAGCAGCCGTTCCCGACGAACCACAGCCGGTTGCCACACGTGGACCCAATGAAGGAAAGTGTATCCGAGCAGCCGTTCCCGACGAACCACAGCCGCGTCAACGCGATGGCGGGCGGAATCGTGAGTGTATCCGAGCAGCCGTTCCCGACGAACCACAGCTCGCAGCAAAGCAGGG
>Ga0180430_10000108_pt1 | contig 95427 bp, 105 predicted proteins | sample SS_ome_9_FD_132999 | JGI IMG/M metagenome (GOLD analysis project Ga0180430, IMG submission 132999) | Hypersaline lake sediment archaeal communities from the Salton Sea, California, USA - SS_1_S_2 metaG | ecosystem: Environmental > Aquatic > Non-marine Saline and Alkaline > Hypersaline >...
ATCAAAAAAGTTAAAAACGATACTGCAATAAGGTATTTTCCAGCGAAAAATCCTAATCCTAATGCAAGCTCGATAAATGGGTATATCCAACCATAAAAGCCCACTCTTTTAGCGAGTAAATCATACTCCATAAAAGCCATGTGAAACCCTTTTAGATCAAATAGCTTCACAAGAGAGATAAGACAAAGAAAAGAACCTAAGAAATATCTCATAAACAAAAATGCACTTTCATACATAGATAGCGCTAAACCCATTAATATACTAACAATAATAACCGCTATTAATGGCCAATAAGTTTTCTTTTCTTTATGCTCTTCCATTATTAAATCTCCATCTTTTATTTTTTTCTATAACAATTAACTTAAATTAATTAAATACAAAATAATAACAACCTCCATTTTCCTATTGATTATTATTAGATAAAAGTGAAAAAATTCACTCAATTCTTAAGCAAGGAATAAATCATGTCTACAACAAAACTAGTAAGCACAAATAACTACATCGTAGGAAAATATGAGTTCACTATGCCTCGCGCAAGTTCTAGTGATAGGGAGTTTGTGCATAAAAAAATCGAAGAAGCTGTTTCTGATTTTAGAAAAAAAATCAATGAAGAGCCAATTATCATAAATTTTATTACAACACGTGCAAATTCTATAAATGAGTTAAAAACCATGAAAAAAAAGCATTTGGATATATATGCAAAGATATGCAAAGCAAATACTATTTTCATAGCAATTTATCCCCCTTACAAACATCCTTCTCCTGGGGGTTCTCTTCATCTAAATCCAATAGTTGAAACAAGAGAGGGTATATATAACCCACCCGTTTTGAATTCTTGTATACTATTGTAATGTTAAAGCCATTATTTAAGAGATTTTAAATAATGGCTTTTGATAACACTTCTTATTCAATGATCATGAGTAACTAATTTCGATAAAACTCATCTCCATCAATGACTAAATTGGCCGATCTTCTATATCCATCAACATAGAATCTTCTAGTATAGGTCTGTGGTCTGTCATGAGATTTTCTTACAGTCCATTCGATATAGTGATCTCCAGGACGTAACCTGTAAGTATAGGTTCCTCTATTACCTCTTGGACTTGGAGGAGCTAAATTCACTCTGTAGTTATCTATAAAAACACTTTCTATTCTTTCTCCAGCTGAAGCATCTTCCATAACTGTTAGGTATACTTCTGCTCTATAAGGATAATATCTATAAGGGTAATTATGATAATAAGGTCTACCATAGTAGTAGTAACCTCTTCTATAAGGAGATGAGTAAAATCTAAAATATACTCTAGAGTTATGCTCATAATACCTTGGCTGGCCTAGGAAAATTCCCGCAGCACTTTTATTGATTACAAATGACTGCTCTTGTTTAGAAGGTCTAGCTGGACCATAAAAAAGTAAAAAACCTGCAAAAAACAGAATAATACATAATTGTATGCTTCGACAAATCTTCATAAAACCACCTTACTATTTAAACTTATAAATAAATAAAGTGATTAATTAATTCCAATTATTTAGTAATAAATCTAATGAAAACTTCATAAAATCATCAGGGTTTTGATATTTAGATCTAAGTATCTCCCTTCTTTTTTCTAAAAGATCGGGATTCTTCTTAAATAAAAACCCAAAGAGCTGCTTTAGCTTATTAACCATATTTTTTTGTGACATTTTTTCATGAAACTGACTTCTGTACAAAGAAAGGTAGTCTTCAAGTTCCTTAAGATGGATTTTAACTGGCGTTTTAGAAAAATAAGCTTTTATCTCTTTAAAGATAAATGGATTGATGATACTCCCCCTTCCAATCATAAGAGCATCGCAATTTGTTTTTTCTAACATGCTAAGAGCATCTTCACAAGATAAGATATCCCCATTTCCCACAACAGGGATTTTAAGTAGAGACTTTGCTTGAGCTATTAAATCCCAATTTGCAGGTGGAGTGTACCCTTCTACTTTAGTTCTAGGGTGTATGGTTATGTAATCAGCACCACTTTCTTCAACGGCAAATAAAATCTCTTTATATAAAGAGGTATCTTCAAACCCCGAGCGTATCTTAACACTGACAGGAACATCCACCGCTTGAACAATACTTTTAGCAACTTTATACATGTATTTTGGATCTTTTAATAAAGATGAGCCAGCACCTCTACCATTTACTGTATTAGATGGACAGCCACAGTTTAGATCTATGCAAGGAGCATTGTGCTTAATAAGCTCTTTTGCCATATCAGCCATTAGCACTGGATCAGATCCCATAATTTGAGCTTTTAAAGGGATATTTCCTAGTTCATTAGCATCGTATTGTTTTGCTAGAGATTTAACATACGCATTTTTCGGAACTCTTAAAAAATCTCTTACAGCCATATCAAACCCACCGATAGAAGCCATAGACTTTCTAAAAGTTTGATCCCCTACTCCTTCCATAGGAGCTAAAAATAAAAAAGGACAACCATGCTGATTTTTTTTGAAAAAACAATCATTCATGGTTAGTATTTTAAACTATTTTGTAATTAAGTTCTTGGAATAGAAGGAACAAAAGTAGATAAATCTGGCATTTTAAAATCTTTTGGGAAATCAGAAGGTGTCGCAAGAGTCCATACTCTTGTTCCACTAAAAAATAAAAGCTTTCCTTTAACAAATAGCTTATTGTTGTTCCTAGTGATCTCCACTCGATAGGTACTTCCATTACGTGGATCTAAAATCGTTCCTTGATAACCATTTCCCCTCTTATTCACCCAAACTATATCTAACCCTGAAAAATAGGGATCTCCTTGCACAGCATTAGCTCTTCCAATAGGATCATAGATAGTATCATCCATTTTACCTTCTTCATCATAAGAGCCTATAATTCGTCCATAATATCTATTTTGATACTCATAGATACCAATGATACTTTGAGGTTTACCTGTTTTATCATTCCTTGTTTTCCAAAAACCTACAATGTTTTCAGAATACAAAGATGAGATACAGAATAAAAAAATGAAAAAGGATGCTTTTTTGATCATGGTTTCCACATATAGATTAAAGTTTATGTTTATCTATTCTTTGTTTTTTTTTAAAGATGATTGTTTTTTTCTTGAAAAGATCTCAAATATTGGTGGCAAAGGAGAAAAAGTATTCATGGGCTTAGAAGTGATAAAGTTTTGTTTTTCCTTTTTCTTATTTTCCTCTTCTGCTTCTTTAATACCATTTAACACTCTAGTTGCGCCATCAGCAATAACAGTACCTCCAATAACCTTACAACCTGGAAGCAAATACAAAAGCACCCCAGCAAATATCTCTATTCCCCCAATAACAACATCAGCAGGTAGGTCTTTTGAAGTAAAGAGTTTTGGTGTTAAAGCCCCTATACTTAATGATGCATAATATTTTTGATCATAAAGCTTAAAAAAAAAGTTTTTTAACTTTTCTTTTGTTTCCTGATCAAACTCCTGCTTATCTATTTCTCTTATCGTTAACCTAATTACCTCTTTACGATCTATCTGTACTCCATACTCTTTTTCAATTGTCTGGATATAGCTTTCAATAAACTCTTTTGCTTGTTTTGGAGATGTAATAGTCCCTTTTAACTCTTGAATATGTGATATAACTTGATCAGCTTCTCTATTCTCCTCACAATAACCTAAAGAAAACATACAAACACAAACAATAAATAGCTTGTTCACAAATACCCCCTTTAAATTTAAAATAATTATTTGACAGATTGAACTTTTGTCAAAAATATTTCAATCAAAATTTGTAGAAAAAATTACAAGCATAAATAGGATAACAGCCTATTTACCAAGAGGGTCAAATGCCTATATTAACTTTAGAACATACTTCATACATAAGGGAAACTATATACACGAAAGCTTTGTTTTACCCTCTTCATAAACTACTAGTTAAACTAGCAAATGCGAATTTGAAGCGTTGTAAAAGCAGAGCAATAAACCATTCTAATTATTTTATTTCTGACGGCAACAGTAGCCCTGCTTTTATCACTTTGACAGTACGACTTCTTGAGGGTAGATCTAAAAAAAACTGTAAAGATTTAGGAAAGAAAATGCGTAAATTTTTACTTTCCTATTTTTTGCTATCTTTAAAAAAACTAGACTTACAAATCTCTGTTAATATAATCGAAATGCCAAAAGAGTATAATTTTGTCTAATACAATTCATGGAGTTGAAAAAAACTCCACTGTTACAAATTTTTGTTTCTTAAGCACACAAGATTCTTTCCATGCTATTTATTCTTCTAGCTATTTAGTGCAACAAGAACCTATTTAAGTTTTACCGAAAAGTGAAAGCAAATTTTATCAAATTTATGTTTTAAATAAAACCTATGAGCATCTATTCGATCTAAATTACTATCTAAGTGAACTTGATCACAATCTTCTTTTCTTCCTAAGTCAATAACCCAATCCATAAGCACTCCACCGTATCCTTTACTTCTAGAATCATTATCTGTAACAAGATCATCAATATAAAGAACTTTACCCCAAGCCAAACACTCAAAAAAGCGATATCCAGCAACAGCTTTAACTATATCTCCTTCATACAAACAAGCTAGTTTATATCCTTCTTTAAAATGCCTTTGGATTAGCTCAACAAACTTATCTTCATCTTTATACATATCGCGTAGCTGAGTTAAAACAGGAAAACAATCTCTTATCTCTCGAGAGGTTGTTATTTCTTTGATTTGAATGTTTTTTTCTTCTGACTCTTGCATAGATCTCCCTAAGCTATTTATGTTAAAAATAGAGAATAGGCAAAGAATCCTCAAGAATTACTTTACGTAGCGTAGTGTTCTGACATCTTATGAAAATCAATTTAATAGAAAAAAAATCAATAAACAAAAACTTGAAAACCATCTCAATTTATTAGATATCGATATTTTATGTTTTTAGTGGATTGCATTCCATGATCATTAGATATTATTATGTATTGCAATCCACGTTTTGCTGTGATGTATATGGATTATAATCCAACATTGATGAACGCACTACGTATGATAAACTTAAGAAATTTCTCAACAGTTTTTAAAATTAAAAACTCTCCTTATGAAAGATATTTTATTCATACACAAGCTCGCTCATCGTATGTCAATCTTTGTTGGGCAGCGTGGAGTATAAAAGACCACTACCGTAGTACAGCTGCTCACATTTTGTAGTTGTTTTTAGTTAATTAGTGCCCCATCTGAGGGATTTTATGAAAAAAACAGATGCTTTGAATTGGTCTAATTTTTGCTAAGTCATTGAAAAAAAATTTTTTGGGGGCAGCCAGACTCGAACTGGCGAAGACCGAAGTCGAGGGAGTTACAGTCCCTTGCAATTGCCACTATGCGACACCCCCAAAAGGAATGCTGGAGAAAGGACTTGAACCCTCAACCGTCCGATTACAAGTCGGGCGCTCTACCAATTGAGCTACTCCAGCATAATGAAATTGATATCTTATCAGACAAATGAGTTTGTCATCAAGAGTTTTCTTCTTTATTTTCTTCTGGTGATTCCAAAGGTGCTTCAGGAGCTTGTTCAGGAGGTTTTTCTTCAGTTTTTTGTGCGCCTTCTTTAACTGAAATCGATCTGTTTTTTAAAGTAAATGGTGTTTCTTTTGCGACGTTATGTTGAAAAAAAGAAGCTAGATTGCCACCAGAATTTGGTTGTACTTTGGAAGCCAAAAACTTCCCCTTGATCATTTTTCTTTCACAACATTTTTTGAATTTCTTTCCAGAACCGCAAGGACATGGATCGTTTCTACCAGTTTTATTCATTAGATTTCCTAAATTCTTTCCTAAAGGGAGTTAAATTACCCTATTTTAGGCTTTAAGTCTATAATTATCTACATTGACTGATGATAATGAAAAAGGTTATAATTACTATTCAAATATTTTATTTTTACTATGAAAGATTTTAGCGGACTTGGAAAAAGATTAGAAAGTGTTTTTAGAAAAGCTTTGTTTGACTTTTCTATGATTGAAGATGAAAAAATAGCAGTTGCCTTAAGTGGAGGGAAAGATAGTCTTTCTATGCTCTACTTTTTAAACAAGATCTCTGGAAGAGGGTTTAAAAAGCTTGATATCCATGCAATTTTTATTGATGGAGAATATACATGTGGCGCATCTATTTTATCTACAGATTTAGAAAAAATCTGTGATGAACTGGGAGTAACTTTTCACAAAGTTTTTCAAAAGCAAGATTTAGAAAATCTTTCTTGCTATCCATGCTCAAGAAGAAGAAGAACCCTTCTTTTCGAAAAAGCTAAAGAACTTGGAATAAAAACTATTGCCTTTGGTCACCACAAAGAAGATAACATCGAAACACTTTTACTAAACCTTTTACATAAAGCAGAGTTTTCTGCTTTAATGCCAAAGATAGATATGAAAGATTATGGTGTGACTATCATAAGACCTTTGATCTATATTTCTGAAGATGAGATTATTCGATTTTCCAAACAACAAGGATTCTATCGAATTTCTTGCCAGTGTCCATTTGGACAAAACTCTAAAAGGGTTCATGTAAAATCTCTTTTGAAAGAAATGGAAAAAGTGTTTCCAAACACAAGAAATAACATTGCGTATGCAGCTAATAAATATGGCAGCAAAAAACCCCTTACCCCCTAATTGATATGCAAACTATACATCTACTTACTTTTATCGGATATTTTTCGATCATTATTTCTGTTGTCTTTTTCACATTAAAAAAACAAAAAAGTGAAAATGACTTTGTTTTAGGAGATCGAGGATTAAACTTTTGGTTAACTGCTCTATCCGCTCATGCAAGTGATATGAGCCAATGGCTTTTTATTGGTTTACCAGCAACTATCTTTACCCAAGGAGTTTTTGGTATATGGATTGCAATCGGACTTACCCTTTTTATGTTTGTTAATTGGCAATACATTGCCCCAAAACTAAGAACAATCACAGAGCAATCTAATAGCCTGACGTTAAACGCTTATTTTGAAAATAGATTTGCAGATAAAAGCGGGATTATAAGACTGATTTCTGCTTTTATGACACTTATCTTTTTTACTATATATATATCTTCTGGACTACAAGCTATGGGGATGATTACAGAATCTTTATTTAATGTTCCATATGAGCTGGGTATAACTTTAGGTCTTTTACTTGTTACTTTTTATGTGTTTATTGGTGGATACTCAACTGTTGCTTGGATAGATCTTTTCCAAGGATTTTTTCTATTGGGTGTTATTGTTTTTATCCCTTGTACCTTGCTGTTACAGATTGGTGGGTTTACACCAATTATGGAAAAAATTGGAAGTTTAGGATTGTCTACTTCCCTTTTTCCCGACTTTTCTGTAAACACAATATTTAAGGTAGTTGCCCTTATGTTAGGCTGGGGTCTTGGATACTTAGGCCAGCCACATATCTTAACAAAGTTTATGGGAATCAAAAAAGTAGAAGAGATGACAAAATCTAAATACATAGGTCTTTCATGGCAAATTTTAGCACTAGGTGCAGCGTCTATGATTGGACTGATTGGTATTTATCTATTTTCAGGAAACTTAGCTGATCCTGAATCTTTAATCATCTCTATTGCAAATCAATATTTAAGTCCATTTGTTGTAGGTCTTGTTCTTTGTGCTATCTTAGCTGCAGTGACAAACGTGATGGCAGCTCAAATATTAGTTGTTGCATCAAGCTTATCTGAAGATTTTTATAAAAGATGGATAAACAGAGATGCTGAAAGCAAAACACTTTTAAAAGCATCTAGGCTAAGTGTGATTGGAGTATCACTTCTAGCTTTTATCATTGCCATTTTTAAAACCTCTACAATTTACAAACTAGTCCTCTTTTCTTGGGCTGGTATAGGAGGCTCATTTGGTCCATTAGTATTAGCATCTCTTTACTCAGATAAGATAAATAGATTTGGAGCTATAAGTGGAATATTAACAGGAGGGTTAGTAGCTTTATTTTGGCCTATCGTGTTTAGTGAGCTACCTCAAGAGTACACAATAATTCCTGCATTTGTCGTAAGTTTATCAACGATTTTTGCAGTATCAAAAATAACCACTGAAAAAGGATTAAAGTATGAAACCTAAAATATTAATCACAAATGATGATGGGGTTCATGCCCGTGGTATATACAATCTTTGGAATGCAGTAAAAGATCTTGCTGATGTAGTTGTTGTTGCTCCTTCATCACAAAAATCTGCCACAGGTCAAGCCTCTAGTTTAACAAAACCATTAAAGATCCATACAATTGGAACTTGGGAAAACAACGTTGAAAACATTTACAGTGTAAATGGAACTCCAGCTGACTGTGTTAAACTTGCTATTAGTGAAATCTTAGACCGTAAACCAGATCTTATTGTTTCTGGAATCAACAGAGGATCTAATGCAGGAAGAAATGTCATTAACTCTGGAACAATTGGCGGAGTAATCGAAGGTGTTTTACGTGGCATCCCTGGTATCGCATTTTCTTGTTCTGATTTTGAGAAAAAAGAATTTGATGATCTAGTACCACAAGTTCGTGATTTAGTTGAGCACTTTTTATCTGAACCTCCTCACAGAGGATCTTTATTCAATGTCAACTTCCCTACTAACAGTCTAGATGAGATCAAAGGTGTTAGAATGACAAAACAAGGAAGAGGTTATTGGATCGATACCCCAGAAAAAAGAATTCACCCTGAAGGTGTTCCTTATTACTGGCTTGGCGGAACTTGGAATGAGCTAGAAGAAGATAAAGAAAGTGATGTTAACCTTTTAAAACAAGGTTATACAACAGTTGTGCCTATCCACATTGACCAACTAACTGACTTAGACCTTTTAGACACAAGAAAAGAAGCTTTTGAAAAGTCTTTTAACACTGAGCCTAGTCAGGGTTAAAATACCTTTCCAATTTTTTAAGCCCATTTAGTTGGGCTTTTTCTATTTGCCTTCTCCCCTCATGCATCTGATAAATTCTTTTAAGTTGCTTATGAAGTTCAATTGAACCTTTTGACTCATCTAAATCAAACTCTTCTTCAAATGAATCTGCTAAAATCACAAGATCAGCTAACTTCTCAAATTGATAAGAAAGTAAAGGGATTAACTTTTTTAAATCCTCTTGTTTTTCCACTCTTTTAAGTTCTTTAGAGATAGATTCCATTAAGTAGTCAGCTTCCTTTCTAACCTCGTATAAGCTTGAAAGTGAACACCCAAGAAGGAAAAGGAGTAAGACAAAATATCGCTTCATAAAAACTATTTTTTTCCATTTGAACTTTCTTTTCAACTTTTGCTTGAGAAATAATCCAGGATAGTGGTACATTTATACTTTCTTTAGGGCGTATAGCTCAGCTGGTAGAGCACCTGTCTTACACACAGGCGGTCATAGGTTCGAATCCTGTTGCGCCCATACAAAATACATCTACTTGCGGAAGTAGTTCAATTGGTTAGAGCACTGGCCTGTCACGCCAGAAGTTGCGGGTTCGAGTCCCGTCTTCCGCGAAATTTGTCTGTACAAACACTAATCTATTCGTTAATTTAAAATTTTAACAGGCAGTGAGCTATGAAGGCAATTACCAAAAAACCAAAAGATTATTTCATGACCTACTTTGGATTTATGGTTGGAGCCTTTTTGATGGCAGTATCCATTGAGTTTTTTCTCTATCCAAATAAATTAATTGATGGCGGGGTCATAGGTATTTCGTTAATCGCAGCAAGATTAACTTCTGATGCGTTTTTACCCTATTACCTAATCTTATTAAACCTTCCGTTTATCTATTTAGCCTATAAATACATCCGTAAAAGCTTTTTGATACAGATGGGAATAGCTGTTATTTTATTTGCGGTATTTTTATCAGTGTTAAGGTTTGTACCTCATTATTTTGTTGCAGATTCTTTAGAAGCCATAGTTATAGGTGGTGCTATTTTAGGAGCTGGAGCGGGGTTAATCATTCGTTTTGGTGGATGTACTGATGGAACTGAGATCTTAGCTATTATTTTAAATAGAAAGATGGGTTACACAGTAGGCCAGCTTGTGCTTGCAGTAAATATCATTATTTTCGCAGTTTATGGGATTATCTTTTTAGACTGGCATATCGCATTAAAATCTTTAATGATGTACATCGTGGCCTTTAAGATGATGGACTTTGTTATTGCAGGTCTTGAAGAGTTAAAATCTGTGATGATAGTTTCTGCAAAGCCAGATAAAATTCGTAATAGAATTATGAATGAACTTGGCCTTGGTCTAACTATTATAAAGGGTCGTGGAGGCTTTTCTTTAGAAGATAGAGATATCTTATTTATCATTGTTGAAAGACTTGATCTAGCAGGCCTTAAAGAGCTTGTTATGCATGAAGATCCAACAGCATTTATGGCCATTGAGACTTTACACGAAGTTGCATATGGAAGACAAAGAACTCATATCGCACCAAAGAAAAAAAGAAAGAGAACGAAAAAAGCCTAATAAGAACCTATTAACATAGGCTGTTTCGCATCCTTTTCTAATTTTACAAGCTCTTTTAAGTATTTACCATACTCATTATCTAGTGTATTGTTTGCTAAAAGCTCAAATTGATCAAGATTGATGAATTTTAATCTGTAGGCAATTTCTTCAAGACAAGCAATTTTAATTCCTTGTCTTTCTTGAATTGCTTGCACAAAGGCGGATGCTTTGTATAAAGCATCAAATGTTCCAGTATCAAGCCAAGCATATCCCCTACCAAATAATCTTACTTGTAACTTTTGTCTTTGTAAGTACACATTATTAATATCTGTAATCTCTAATTCCCCCCTATGGGAAGGTTTTAGATTTTTTGCGATATCAATCACTTCATTATCATAAAAATATAAACCTGGAACTGCATGGTTAGAAATAAATTTTTTTGGTTTTTCTACAATCTGTAGAGGATTGTTTTTCTTATCAAATTCAATCACACCATATCTGCTAGGATTGGCAACATGGTAACCAAAAATAATGCCCCCTTCTTTAAGCTGATTGCAGTCTTTTAGAAGGTGAGTAAAATTGTGACCATAAAAGATGTTGTCACCTAAGATTAAACTAACGCTATCATCACCAATAAAAGGCTCACCAAGAATAAACGCTTGTGCTAGACCGTCAGGTTTTCTTTGTACTGCATAGTCTAAGTTTAAACCTAAATGGGAACCATCTCCAAATAACCTTTCGAATCTTGGTGTATCTTCTTTAGTTGAAATAATCAAAATCTCTTTTATTCCAGCTAACATCAAAATAGATAAAGGGTAGTATATCATCGGCTTATCAAATACCGGTAAAAGCTGCTTACATAAGACAGATGTCATAGGATAGAGTCTTGTTCCCTTTCCACCAGCTAAGATAATCCCTTTCATACAAACTCCTTTTTGAACAAGTTTGCTCGTTTGATTAAAGAAAATCAATGAGATTTTCTTTAGTTAATGAAACCACCTATAAAAACAAACTGTTTACCCATTTTTCATTCTCTACCTGTATCCTTTCAGAAGTGATTTGATTTTCTTCTAACCATCTTTCAATAGTTGTTATCCTCTTTCCTAAAGCCTCAGAAATATATTGTGTAGAAAATCCTTGTAAAGCCATCTTAATAGCTTTTGATTGCAGTTCTTTTTTTGTTTTATAAGGTGCAACCTTAACTTTTTGAAAAACTCTATTTATTGATTGCGCTGAAAGCTCTTGTTGCTTTGGAATTTGACTCATAGCAGCATCTTCTATATATAATTTAGAAACATCCATCGGTAACTTGTCATTATCATCTGAAAAAGGATTTACATTTAAAGGCACCTCATTTATTCCATATGTAGTAAAAACTCTCTTTTGAGCAAGAGTAAGAGATTTTTGCTTTTGTCTTTTCTTCTTTGTAAAAATAGTTACTTGTTTGCTGACTCTTTTTTTTACCAACCAATTTCTAACAGTACTTTTTGGGATTTTCATTTTAATGCTAATTTCTTTAATCGACATTTTTGTGGCTAGTTCATGAACTCTTTTTCTTGTTTGATTTGTATACTTTGTTCGATTGCTTTTAATGTCTTTACAAGACACAAGAGCCGTTTTTTTTGCTTTATTCGTTTCATCTTTAGAAAATTTGATCCCTTTTTTGGAAGTGATTCCAGCTTTAGCTAATATCTTTTATTGATGTATATGGAACGTCTAACTTCTTTGATATCTGAGAAACTGTTAATCCTTCTTTAGATAAACTAATAAAAGTTGCTCTGTCTTTTTCAGAATACCTGTTTTTAAAAGGTTTAAATTGATTACTCTGCCTTGTAAATTTAAAGGTGGATTCTGTTGCAAAATCATTTATACTTTTTGGATATCTATTGCCATTACCGTCTGTTACCTTTGATGTCATTATCGTCTCCATTTTTAGTCAATCAATCTTGCGGTAAACAAGAATGAAAATCAATCAGAATAAACATGTATTAAAATTTTTATTATTAATAACAAACATCAAATTGTTTTTATTGTTTGTTTTTAAATAAAAAGATTTTATAATTATATCCGTTAAACTAAAAGTAGATTAATTATGATAACATCTAATATAACAAACCACTTTAAGAAAAGTATCACTCCAGAGCAAAAAGCTTTAGCAGCATCAAAAATTGCTAAAAAGCTATTATTTATAAAGCTAAATAGTGATATGACTCAAGCAGAGCAAGCTGTTTTTAAAGAAAAGTTTATTATGTATTTCACGCAAGATCTTATCAAAGCTAAAGAGAATAAAAAGGCAGATCCAAAAACACTGGATAGTATCATTAAGTGTTTAGAGTTTTACCAAAACTATCATTCATATTTTGCTCCTATTGCATATGCATCAATGGGTGCTATTACTTTGGGTACAATATATAAAGTGTTACCTAAGATCTATTAACTTTTTTAAATATCTTTTGTAAAAACATTGCTTAAAAATCTATCTATTTAATAAAAGAATAGGTCAAATTTTAGGCAATGAATGAGAACACAAGAGCTTTTTCACACATACTACAACTCTCTATTTGTCTGTAACCCTATTCTTTGTAGAAAACCAGATAAAATCAGGATGCTAGGTGAAAAGGTTGGTTCTGTAGCAATTGGTATTCTTACTATTATTTTATTTGTTGTTCATGCAACCCATTCTTTTTTTACAAGAAACTACTCAATTTACCAAAGAGCTTTAGATTATGGAAGTGAGGAGGTAATCTGCAAGCTTGCCCTTTCAATTTTAGAATGCAATCAAGATATTTCCAAACTAACAACAGCTAAAAAAAAAGTGTTACAACGATACAAAGAAATTTCAAAAAAAAGATATAGGAGACGATTCCCCCATAAACAAAAGTCCTGAAAAGACTTTTACAGAGAAAGCGAAAGAACACCTAAATAAAACATGGACAACTACGAAAACAACTATAAAACCAGCTTTAAAAAAAGCTATTAAAAGCAAGCAAATAAATACTCTGATCCTGCAACCTATGAGGATCTTAGAGCACAAACACAGGCAAAAGCTACTTCCAAACTAATCCTTGAAGGATTAAAGCACAAAACACGTGACCATAAAGAAAAAGCTAAAATGTATAACTATCTAGTTACATACCTAAAAGAAGAACAAAACCCCAATGCTCCTAAACTTTTAACTCCTACCATTTATGCAATCCAAACCTATAGCCATGGTTATTCTATTTATGCCCATAATGAAAAAAACATAAAAAGGATATTTTGGATAAGTGTTGGAATCTTCTCTTATTATTTCTTATGTCGATTGGAAAAAGTTTTTTCATATTAAAATAAACAATTAAACAATCAACATGCTAAAAAATAAAAAATACAATTATTTATTAATGTCTACTTTAATTTTTAATTACGATATTATTCATTAATATCAAAAACACAACCATCTTCCATTAGTGAGTCTATATAATCTAGGTTATAATCACATTTTAGGAATTTTTCATCTTCTAGCATATAACGATGAAAATCTATAGTTGAAGGAACTCCTTGAAGATGAAACTCTTTTAAAGCTCTCTTACCTATTTGAATAGCTTGTTTACGATCTTTACCTTTAACGATAAGTTTTGCGATCATTGAATCATAGTGAGGAGGAATTTGATAACCTGAATAACAAGCGCTATCAATCCTTACATGTGGACCACCTGGTGGTATATAGTATTGTAATTTTCCAGGCATTGGTTGAAATTGTTTTTTTGGATCTTCGGCATTAATACGAAACTCAATAGTATGCCCATCAAAAGTAATGTCTTTTTGGCGAATGTCTAGTTTTTTTCCCTGAGCGATTTCTATCTGAGCTTTAACAAGATCTATACCAGTTAACTCTTCAGTAACTGTATGCTCTACTTGTATACGAGTATTTACCTCCATAAAGTAAAAATACCCTTTATCATCTAATAAAAACTCTACTGTCCCTGCTGAATAATACCCTGCTTCTCTAGCTAAAGCGACTGCTGCATTACCCATTTTTTTTCTAAGAGATGGATTAACAAGTGGAGAAGGAGCTTCTTCAATAAGCTTTTGTCTTCTTCTTTGAATTGTACAATCCCTTTCCCCTAAATGAACAATGTTCCCATGCTTATCTGCTAAGATTTGTACTTCTATATGACGTGGGTTGACAATCATCTTTTCTAAATAGATATCTGGATTGCCAAAAAAACTTTCTGCTTCTGTTCTAGCAGCGATAAAAAGCTTTGGGAACTGATCGTCATTATAGGCTATACGTATTCCTTTACCACCACCCCCAGCAGAGGCTTTGATAAATACTGGATACCCTATTTTTTTGGCTTCCTTAAGACCTTCTTCAACATCTCTAACAACTCCCTTTGAACCAGGAATCACTGGACACTTTGCTTTTTTTGCTATAGCTTTAGCATTTGCTTTGTCTCCAAGTTTTGAGATCGTTTCAGGTGATGGGCCAATAAACTCTAGACCACAACTTTTACAAATAGATGCGAAATTAGCATTCTCTGCTAAAAAGCCGTAACCTGGATGAATAGCATCAGCACCAGTAACTTCTGCTGCGGATAAAATACTTGCTGTTTTTAAATAAGAATTTGCTGAAGCTGCTTTACCAATACATAAAGCCTCATCTGCTAAAAGGACATGCAAAGATTCACTATCTGCTTCTGAATAAACTGCTACAGTTTTTATTCCGAGATCATGACAGGCTCTAATAACTCTTACTGCTATCTCACCACGATTTGCAATCAGTACCTTTTCCATAGTCTCCCCTAAACAATACGAAACAGTTTTGTTCCATACTCAACAGGACTACCATCAGAACTTAATACTTCAGCTACTGTTCCAGAAATACCTGCTTTTACTTCATTCATCACTTTCATAGCCTCTACAATACAAACGACAGTATCTTCTTCAACACGATCCCCTTTTTGCACAAATGGCTGTTGGTCAGGAGCTGGCTTTTGATAAAACGTGCCTACCATAGGAGAAGTAATAAAACTTCCCTCTTCAACAACTTGCTCTTTAGGTTCACTTACTTGAGGTGCTTGCGCTACTTGCATTGGAATTGGATGCGCAGATGCTTTTGGAAAAGCATCTTCTTTTTCTAAAACAAGCTCTGAATCCTTTTCTTTAATCGTAAGCTTTTTAAGCTCCGATTCTTCTAAAAGCTTGATAAATTCTTTTACTTTTTCAATATCCACAGATAAAAACCCTTCTTTTTATACCCTTTGAATATATTCCCCAGCATGAGTATCTACTTTAACAATATCACCCACTTCAATAAAAAGAGGAACATCCACTTTTGCTCCAGTTTCTAAAACCGCTATTTTATCTGCGTTAGATCCCATGGTCTCTTTTTCTTCGGTCTTCACTACCATTAGCTCTAAAAACTGCATTAGTTCCACAGAAAATATCTGTGTTTTGTAAATCTTTGATTTTACCTGTATCCCCTCTTTAAGGTAATCTACCTTATCTCCAAGAATATCAGGAGAAATTCTAACAAGCTCTAAAGAATCGGTATCTAAAAATATTGATTCTTTTTTCTCATCATATAAATATTCAAGCACATGGTCTTGAGGTTTCACCTCTTCTACCGCTTGAGTTGTCTTAAAGTTTTTATCTAGTATCTTTTCTGTTTTTAACTCTCGAAGTTTTGTCTTAATAAAAGGATCTCCCTTTGGAGCAGATACTTTTACACTCGACTCTATGCGATAGATGTCATCATCAAATTCGATTACCATTCCAGGTGTTAACTGACTTGCTTGTACCATATTTTTTTATCCTATCAATTTTTCTAAGATCGGTTCTACTTGAAAAAAATGTTCTACTCTATAATCCAAATACTTTAACGCATCCTTATCTAAAGGCCTATTGCTCTCCCCTACGTAGATGGTAGTCCCATTTAATTGCTTTGCAGGAACTAAATCTCCATCAACATGATCCCCACAAGCTATTAGCTTTTGAGAATCAAAATATTTCATAAGCTTTGTATAATGAATTTTTTTATTTTTTTCACGAGTTACTATTATTTTACTAAAAATAGCCCTATCAATACCAGCTTTTTTAAGTTTCTGCTCTTGATATTCTTCTACCCCCTTTGTCACAAGACAAATAGGGACCTTCTTAGAAAAGTTTTCTAATACTTTTTTTACTCCATCAAAACAACGTACTTCAAAAAAGTCAGGCAAAAGAGCATTCATCTTTTCTTCCGCTATCGAGTAAAATTTTTCGTTTGCAGAAACAGAATCCAAAAACTCTTGTAAAACACATAAGCTTTTTTTAGTCTTCTTCTGCGTTAAAAGAAGGTTTTTAAGCGCATGCTCTACATTATCTAATGCAAGACCTTGATCAACTAGCGAGAGAAAAGTTCTTTCCATTTGAAATGGACTAATGCTATTTGATGTATCTATTAGAGTATCGTCTAAATCAAAGATGATGAACAACTTTCATTAACTCCATAGCTAACTTATCTGAATCATGCCTTATCAAACTTCTTTCAATAAGATCTGTTTTTGCCTTTTCTGCAAAAGATCCTAAAAAGTCGGCTGATACCACTCTTGGATCATCTTTTAAATCATTTTCAATTAACTGACCCTGGTCAGCATATAGTTTCATTAATTTTTCCGGAGGAGATTTTGAATTAACAAAGATATAATCAAAAACATCTTTTCCAAGATATTTTGATACCTCATTAATATAATCTGAAACTTTATAGTCAGTTGTCTGACCAATGCGATTTAACAAATTCACTACAAATACTTTCTTTGCTTGCGTTTTGCAAATAGCTTCACTCACCCCTTCTACCAACAGGTTAGGAATAATAGATGTATGTAAACCTCCAGGACTTATCACTACAAGATCACAGTTTCTAATAGAGTCAATTACTAAAGGGTTTACTTGAGGAGATGGCACAAGTGAAATGTCTTTATATCCCTTATCTATTTCTTTTGATAAATAGACTTGCTTTTCCCCTTCTAACTTTTTTCCCCTTTCTAAAAGCATCTGGAGTCGCACTTTGTTTGTTGTTACCGGAAGAACCTTGCCCCGAATGTATAAAATCCTTCCAGCTTCTTCTACCGCATGCTCGAAACTTCCTGTAACTTTTTCTAATGCTGATAGCAAAAGATTACCAAAACTATGACCGCCTAGATTGCCATTTTCAAACCGGTAGTTCATCAAACTTCTCATCAGCCTAGAAGAATTTGAAAGAGCTACAAGACACTGTCTTACATCACCAGGGGGTAACACACCAAGATCGTCTCGTAATATTCCTGTAGATCCTCCATCATCTGCCATAGAAACAATAGCGGTAAGATCTACATCATATTTTTTCATGCCAGTTAGGGTTACAAAATTCCCTGTACCGCCACCAATGATTACGATCTTTTTCATTAAGATCCTTTGGCCAAGTTTCTAAGGTCTTCTACCCCTTTTTTCATGTTCTCTAATGAAAATAGATAGGTACCAGCAACTAAGTTATTAGCTCCTGCATTAATACAGGTCTTAGCTGTTTCAAGGTTTATGCCTCCATCCACTTGGATCTGTGTTTTAAGCTTTTGCTGATCGATAAGTTGTTTAGTTAATTCAATTTTATCTACAACAGATTTATCAAACTTCTGACCACCAAAACCTGGACTTACTGTCATTAACAAAATTAAGTCCACTTTATCTATGTATTTTGGAACAAATGAAAACGATGTTTCAGGACGAAAAGCAAGACCTGCTTTTCGGTCACATTTGTGAATAAAATCTATGACTTCATCAACATCTTCAGTAGCTTCCATATGAAATGTAATTCTATCTGCTCCCGATTCTACAAGTCTCTCTATGTAGTCAAAGGGACTATAGACCATGATGTGGACATCTAAAAATAAGGAACAAGATCTTCTTACTGCGGCTAAAGCTTTTGGTCCTAGAGTAAGATTTGGCACAAAATGTCCATCCATAATATCAAAATGAATAGCATCAGCTCCCGCATCTTCGATCTTTTTTGCCTCATCGCTTAAGTTACCAAAATCTCCAGCTAGAATTGATGGGCAAACTTTTACTAAACTTTTATTCACTGTTTTATGCCTTTGTTTTTTAAAGGTTATCTATAGGGAGTATAAAGGTCAAAAAAAATCTCAGACCATCTGCTTTAATTGCTTAATTAACTCATCCTGATTAACCTTGCTTTCTCCACGTAAGATAAAAGCTGATATTAATTGCCCTCCAATAGTAATCTGAGAACAAACAAGGCGAAACTTATAGCCTTTTTGGTAAATGGCTTGTAATACTTTTTTTTGTTCTTTTTTAATTGCAAAATACAAAATCTTTTCTTCTTGCTTGATTAATAGCTTTATTGATGGATCCCCTTTATCTGCTAAGTTCACCATTAAAAAGAAAAGGTTTTTTAGCTGCTCGGGCTCAAGCATCACTCTCATTTCTTGAGGTCTAATAGAAAAGTAAAACTTTTCCATCAAACTTTCATGTTGCAATAACATTGGAGCAAATGACTTTTTAAATTTGTCGAGTAAATGATTTTGCTTATCTATCATTCCACCATTGTAATCTCTTACATCTCCAAAACAATCCATCAACATAGAAATCACCTGATTTCTAGCTTTGTATAGATCAATAGATGAATCGAGCCTTAAAAAGCTTTTTGAAGGCAATACCACTTTTAAAATCACTGCTTGCTTAGGATACTTTTTTCTAACTAAGCCAACTTTTCTCTCTTTTTCTAAACTAATTTTAGATGAGTGTTTTACTAACAACCCTTCTATTGAAAGAGAATCTTCTTTTAACACTCTTACCAATACCACTGTAAATACTAAAGGCTCTTGCTTGTGCTGAAAATCAATAATCACCTGAGGAATGTCATGAACATACTTAACTTGATGTGAAAGAGTCACAATACTTCTATAAATTTCCTCTTCGTTTCTAGGCATAAATATAGCATGTGTTAAAGACTCTATAGACTCTTCTATTTTATCTACCAAATGCTCTTTTATCTGCTTGATTTCAGCAACACTAAACTCTTTATGTCCTTCTTTTTCAACTTCTAAATAGAGAATCTGAACCTTTTTTTCTTTAACCTGATCAATAAAACAAGAGTCTTTGATTCCAATAATATCTGGAACAAACACTCTTAATGCTTTTAATAAATGTGACTCTTCAAAAATCTCATGCTTTTTAATAAAGTTTAAACCAACAACTACCCCTAAGATATTTTTCTTCTTTCCCTCTTCATAAATACTAGACTTTAAAAACTTTGTAATGATGTGTCTTTTTTCAGGAATTGATTGTAGTCTTTTATCTATTAACTTTCTTAAAAGATGAATAACTGAAATAATTCTTGTTAAATGGGTAGAATCCCTTTTCTTTTTAAATCCTTCACTACAGTTAACCAAAAACTTTTGCATTCTAGAAAAAATCTGAGGGTCTGAATTTCTTTTTCTAGATGTCATTAATGCTGCGATCTTTTCTTGTATCACTTGAGTTTTAACATCTTGAGAAAGACCTTTAAACTCCCCAAGCCTTTGAGCATGATAAGAAGAACTTGCCCCTAAGCGAATCTCTGTTTCAATAGTTTTTTTATTTTTTAATAAATGACAAAACTCTTGTTCGTCTAATCTTAACTGAAGTTGACAATAGGTCTTTTCCCCTTCTACATCTTCTATTGTAAAATCACAGGTAAAAAAACCTTCTATCCTTAATAACTTCCCTCCAATTCCACACTTTGTAACAAGGTGGTAAAAAAATTGACTCACCCCCTGACGATAAGGACATACAATCACCAGGCGAGCTTGTAAGTTTTCTTGATCAAACTCCCAATCTATTAGCGGTAAAAGATCTTTTAATAAAGAAGCTACTTGTTCAAATGACCTATTTTCATAAATTGAAAATTTTTCTCTTAAAAAAGATTCGATCATTTGTTTACTAGGATCTAAGAAAGGAGTTTTTACAGATAATAAAGATGTCTTTAGCTGGGGCAAACTTCAAACTCCTTTTGTAAAATCTCTTTTGAACAATCCCCTATTTTAGTCCCAAGGTTTTCAATATTTTGATTATCAAATTCTTCAAAAGATAAAAGTTGTAAGTAGACCTGATTTTTTTTAGCAAGCTGTACTGCTCTTTTATGTAAAACTTCTCCCTTTTCAACAATTACAAGGGCTTGGTCATATGAAAGCTTTTCATAAACTTTTGCCAAGTTATCTTTTTTGGGGTCTTTTTCAAAGATTCCTTTTACATCTTTATAAAACTCCACCTTTTCTGCTTTTAACGCGACAGCAAGCGCAACAGCAGTTGTGTCAGACCCCCCTCTTCCTAAAGTTGTGATCTCTCGATTACTAACCCCTTGAAAACCTGCTACTATACAAATATTTCCTTTCTCTAAAGCTTCAATAATTCTTAAAGGCCGAATGTCTTTGATAAGAGCATCTGTATGATCTTGAGTTGTTAAAATACCAGACTGTGAACCTGTAAAGCTAATAGCTTTAACTCCAAGGTTATCTAGTGCCATAGCTAAAAGAGCTATACTAATTCTTTCACCGCAGGAAATTAGCATATCTAATTCTCTTTGAGGCGGGTTAGTAGAAACTTTTTTAGCTAATTGTAAAAGATGATCTGTTGTGTTACCCATAGCACTAACAACCACTACTATGTTATGGTAACTTTCTGAACGCTTTTTTATAATTTTTGCTATTTGATCAAAGTTTTGTGGTTCTTTAACACTCGAACCTCCAAATTTCATGATTAGAGTTCTTAATTGTTTGTTCATTTTCAATATTTTTTTACACAAATTAGCAAAAAACATGCGTTAATTAGAATTTAATTACAAATTATTTTCATGTCAAAATATTTTTTTGTCGTGAAAATAGAAAGAATTAAATTGAAAAAGCTTTAGTAAACAGATGTCTTTTTTCTCATGTAGTTGCTTTTATTAAAAAGCTTTGATAGAATTTTCCCTTTAAACATAGAAACAGGAGTAACCCTTAAATGTCTAATCAAACCTACGATAAATGGTCATGTTCAAATATTTTAGATGACGTGGATTTCGACCGTGAAGAAGCCAAACAATTCAAAGCTTTACTTGATGAAAAAGAAACAGAGAGCCAAGAAGGATCAACTGCACTACTTACAGTAGGACAGATCCTAAAAGGTAATATAGTAGAAATCACTAAAGATTTTGCTATTATCGATGTGGGTCTTAAATCAGAAGGCTTAGTATCTCTTTCAGAATTCATAGATCCTGAGGAAGTTTTCCTAGGAAATGAAATTGAAGTTTTATTAGAAAGAGCTGAAGGCGATGATGGTCAGATTGTTCTTTCAAGGGAAAAAGCAAGAAAACTACGTCAATGGGAATACATTATTACTCATTGTAAAGAAGGTTCTATCGTAAAAGGTAGAGTGATCAGAAAAGTTAAAGGTGGTCTAATGGTTGATATTGGTATGGAAGCATTCCTACCAGGATCACAAATCGATAACAAGCGAATTAAAAATTTAGATGAGTTCATCGGTAAGACTTATGACTTTAAAATTCTAAAAATCAATATCGAGAGAAAGAACATCGTTGTTTCTAGAAGAGAGCTTTTAGAAGAAGAGCGCATGAGCAAGAAAGTAGAACTTCTTCAAGAAATTAAAGAAGGCGACCTCAGAAAAGGTGTTGTGAAAAACATCACTGACTTCGGAGTATTCTTAGATTTAGATGGTCTAGATGGACTACTACACATTACTGACATGACATGGAAGCGTATTAAGCATCCTTCAGAAATGGTAGAGCTTGGGCAAGAACTAGAAGTAATGATCTTAAGCATTGATCATGAAAAAGGAAGAGTTGCACTAGGACTAAAACAAAAAGAAGAAAACCCTTGGGAAGAAGTAGAAAAAAGATTCCCTCCAGGAACTCCAGTATCAGGGAAAATTGTGAACCTAGTATCTTATGGTGCTTTCATCGAGATTGAAGAAGGAATCGAAGGACTTATCCACGTTTCAGAGATGTCTTGGACAAAGAACATCACAGATCCAAGTCAAATGGTTCAAGTTGGACAAGAAGTATCAGCTATCGTTCTTTCAATCCAAAAAGACGAAGGAAAGATTTCTCTTGGCATGAAACAAACTGAGAGCAACCCTTGGGAAAACGTTGAAGAAAGATTTACAATTGGAAAAACTGTAAATGCTGAAGTAAAAAATCTTACAAACTACGGTGCTTTTGTTGAGTTAGAGCCAGGAATTGAAGGTCTAATTCATATTTCAGATTTAAGCTGGACAAAGAAAGTATCTCACCCTTCAGAGATCTTAAACAAAGGTGATCAAGTTGAAGCTTTAGTTTTATCAGTAGATAAAGAAAGTAAGAAGATCACTCTTGGAGTAAAACAACTAGAGAGCAATCCTTGGGAAACAATTGAGAAAAACATCCCGATTGGTTCTGTAGTAAAAGGAACTGTAATTAAAACAGCTGCTTTCGGAGCATTTGTTCTTCTTGAAAACGGTTTAGAAGGATTGATTCACGTTACTGAGCTTTCTGACGAGCCATTTGGAAAAGTTGAAGACATCATTTCAAAAGGTGATGAGATCACAGCTAAGGTATTAAAAATTGATCCTGAGCATAAAAAGATCGCTCTATCAACAAAAGAGTTTATCAGCGGATCTAAAGAAGGATCACAACCTGATGAAATCGTAGTAGAGAAAGAAGAAGCTTCTGACGAAGACGAAGAAAACAAAGATTCTAAATAAGGAAACTGATGAATAAAGATCTCGTAGCCATTTTTGACTACCTTGAAAAAGAAAAAGGCATTAAACGCGAAGTAATAATCGGCGCAATTGAAGACTCTCTTTTAGCAGCTGCTAGAAAAAGTGTAAAAGGCGTTGGTAAGATAAGCGTTCAGGTGATGCCTAAAACAGGAGAAATTGAGGTTTATACTCAAAAGCAAATTGTTGAAAAAGTGGAAAACGAAGAGGATGAAATTTCTCTTGAAGAAGCTTTAGAACTAACTCCTGATTGTCAACTGGGTCAATGTCTCGAGATCTCAGTTACTCCAAAAGACTTTGGTCGCATCGCAGCTCAAGCAGCAAGGCAAGTAATTAGCCAGAAGTTAAAGTCTGCAGAAAAAGATGTGATTCACGAAGAATATCGTCATAGAGTTGGTGAGATTTTATCTGGTACAGTTAAAAGGTTTATCCGCGGAAAAACCATGCTTGTTGACTTAGGAAAAGTTCAAGCTATCTTACCAGATAGAAATTATCCTAAAACAGAGCACTACCAAGTGGGAGACCGCATTCAGGCTTACCTTTTAGAAGTAAGAGAAACTGAAGGCGGAGGAGCTGAGGTTGTATTAACTCGCTCTCACCCTGAATTTGTGCAGGAGCTGTTTTCACAAGAAGTCCCTGAGCTTGCGGATAAGACAATTGTAATTGAAAAAATTGTAAGAGAAGCTGGCTACAGAACAAAAATGGCAGTAACTTCATTTGACTCTAAGATAGATCCAGTAGGAACATGTGTTGGGGTTAGAGGTTCTAGAATTAAGAATGTGATTCGAGAATTGAACAATGAAAAGATTGATGTGATTCCATTTTCGGAAGATCCAATTGGACTACTGCAAAACGCTATCTCTCCTGTTGAGATTAAGAGAATCAAAGAAAACGATGAGAAGATTTCAATCATTGTAAGCGATGATGACTACCCTACTGTAATTGGTAAAAAAGGAATTAATGCAAGACTAACTGGTAGATTAATTGATAAAGAGTTAGAAGCACAAAAACTTAGTGAATACCAAAAGCTTACAGCAGTGAAGTTAAAAGCTTATGAGGAAATCGAAGATCCTGAATTAGATAAAGAACCTTTAGAGATTGAAGACACATCTCCTTTAATTATAGAAGGACTTATTGCAGCTGGATTAACATCTTTAAGAAAAGTCTGTGCAATGCCACCTGAAAATCTGGCATTAAAAGTTCCAGGAGTTAACTTTTTAGACTTGGCAGAAAAAATCATAGATCAAATGGAAAAAAAAAAGGGTTAACGATTGGCTAAAAACCTAAAACTAAAAATTAAAAATGCTCAGCTTGCAAGTGCGTTAAAAATCACAACGAAAAAAACCACAAAAAAAGCAGCAAAAACCACAACTAAAAAAGCCAAAGAGGTTGAAAAAGAGGAACCTAAGAAACCTAAGGTTCGTATTGTTAAACCCAAGGAAGAAAAAGTTAGTGAAGAAAAGCCTAAAGTTCGCATTGCTAAAACTGAACAAGAAAAACCTCCTGTTGTTACAGAAGAAGTAAAACCGGTTGAGCCAAAGGCAGAAGAGAAAAAAGAAGAAGTTAAAGAAGAAAAAGTAGTTTTAGGGCCAGTATTTACCAAAGACAAAAAAGAGGTAGAAACATCAGTTAGAACTGAGAAAAAGCCAGTTAAAAAAACGAAATCTCAGCCAAAAGCTACAGAAGCTCCTAAGAAGAAAGAAGAAAAGAAAAGTTCATTTAAAGACTTTAAAAACTTCAAATCTCAAAGAAAGAAATCTGAGCAAAGAACATTTGATTCTAGAGACAAGCAAGGTCTTAGAACTGGTGATGATGATGTATGGAGAAAAAGACGTGGGTTTAAACCTAAAAAGCGTCAAGTTTCAGAAGAAGAGATCATCAGACCAAAAACTTTAGAAGTTAGACTACCGATTACAGTAAAAGCTCTTGCATCTGAAATGAAAAGAAAAGCAACTGAAGTTATCTCGAAGCTATTTATGCAAGGGATTGTGATGACGCTAAACGATCTTATTGATGATGAAACACTTGTACAGTTAGTTGGTCATGAGCTTGATTGTGAAATTACAATTGATACAACAGAGCAACAGTTAATCAATGTTACAGAAGAGACTATAGATCAAGAGATTGAGAAGACAGATCCTGAGCTATTAAAGTCTAGACCTGTAGTATTAACATTCATGGGTCATGTTGACCATGGAAAAACTTCATTGATCGATTCAATTCGTAAATCTAGCTTAGCAAAAGGTGAAGCTGGAGCAATCACGCAGCATATTGGTGCATTCAAAGTTAAAACAGAAAACTCTGAAGTTACAATTTTAGACACCCCTGGTCACGAAGCATTTACAGAAATGAGAATGCGTGGAGCTAGAGTTACAGATATTATTATCTTAGTGGTAGCTGGTGATGAGGGAATTAAAGATCAGACAATTGAAGCTATTGAACATGCTAAAACGGCAAAAGTGCCAATCTTAGTAGCGATTAACAAGTGTGACAAACCAAATTTCGAAACAGATAAAGTATATAGACAGCTTTCTGATTTAGAGCTACTACCAGAAGCTTGGGGTGGATCTACAATTACAGTAAACTGTTCTGCGGTAACTGGTGAGGGAATTTCAGAGCTATTAGAAATGGCAGCATTACAAGCAGAGATTTTAGAGTTAAAAGCAAACCCAGAAACACGTGCTCGTGGGACAATCTTAGAATCTGAAATGCACAAAGGATTTGGAGCGGTAGCTACTTGTCTTGTTCAAAACGGTACCTTAAAAATTGGCGATGCTATGGTATTTGGTACAGAATGGGGAAGAATTAAAACGATGCATGATGAGCATAAAACTCCTTTAAAGGAAGCTCCTCCTGCAACTCCAGTAAAAATCACAGGTTTATCAGGGCTTGCAGAAGCTGGTTGTGAGTTTATCATAGTTGGTTCTGAAAAAGAGGCAAAGAAAACAGCTGAAGCAAGACGTGAAGAAGAGAAAAGAACTTCTCTACAAAAGAGAAAGAAAGGCGTTGAGCATCTAATGACAGAGCAAAAAGAAGTAAAAATCTTGCCTGTTATGATCAAAGCTGACGTACAAGGATCTTTAGAAGCGTTGAAAAACTCTCTAATGAAGATTAAATCTGATAAAGTTGAATTAAATATTTTCCATGAGTCTATTGGAGAGATCTCTGAGTCTGATGTAGAGCTTGCATCAGCTTCAAATGCTCTTATCCTAGGATTTCACACAAGAGTTGAAGCTCACGCAGAGCCTTTAATTAAGGAAAAGAAAACAAACGTTGTTCTTCATGATATTATTTACCATGCGGTAGATGATATAAAGAAACATATGACAGATCTACTAGATCCGATAGCAGAAGAAAAAGACCAAGGAACAGCAGAAGTTAAAACTGTGTTTAAGTCTTCACATCTAGGTCTTATTGCTGGTTGTCAGGTTATAGATGGAATAATTACAAGAAATCACTATGCTAGACTGATTCGTAATAACGAAGAGGTTTGGAAAGGAAAAATTGCTTCTTTAAAACGTGATAAAGATGATGCTAAAGAAGTAAGTAAGGGCATGGAATGTGGTATTTTATTAGAAAATAATAAAAAAGACATTGAAGCAGGTGACGTAATTGAAGCATATGAAGTAACGTACAAAAAACAAACACTGTAAAGGGCCATGAAAAAAAATAGAACTCTACGTTTAAACTCTCTTTTAAAAGAAGTGATTTCAGAAGTTGTTTTTAGGGATGTAAAAAACCCTGGAGTATCTCCTCTGTCAACAATCACAGGCGTAGAGATCTCTGATGATCTACACCATGCAAAAGTATATGTAAGTGTAATTGGCACAGACGAAGAGAAAAATAAAACCTTAGAAGCTCTTCAAAAAGGAGCTGGTTTTATTGGAGTTCAAGCTTCTAAAAAAGTAGTAATGCGTTATTTTCCTGCTTTAAAATTTGTGATTGATAACACAGTAGAAAAGCAAATGCGCATCGATAATCTAGTACAAAAAATCCAAGATGAAAGAGACACTAGAGAGTAGTAAAGGGATATTACTTGTAAACAAGTCCCCTAATTATTCTTCTTTTTACCTAATAAAACTATTACGTAAGCTAACCGGGATAAAAAAAATTGGACATGCAGGTACGTTAGACCCTTTTGCAAAAGGGTTAATGATTTTACTAATTGGCAAAGAGTATACAAAGCAATCTGATCAATTTTTACATTTAGATAAAGAGTATAAAGCTAAACTTAAACTTGGCGTTGCAACAGATACTTTTGACACAGAAGGGAAAGAGGTATTTACCTCTGATCTTATTCCTACAAGGAAAGAGATTGAAGATGCTTTATTAAACTATCAAGGGACAATCTTACAAACACCCCCAATGTTTTCAGCAAAAAAAGTTAAAGGGAAAAAGCTTTACGAGCTTGCTCGTAAAGGAATAGAAATTGAACGAAAACCTTGTGAAGTTACAGTAAAAACAGAGCTTTTATCCTATAACTACCCATACTTAGAACTTAACATCACTTGTTCTAAAGGAACTTATATACGCTCTATTGCAGATGACCTTGGAAAAGATCTTGGTTCCGGAGCACATTTAGTTGAGCTAATAAGAACTAGAGTAGGATCTTACAAGCTAGAAAATACCGTTAGCCAAAAAGATCTTGAAGAAGGGCTCTCTTTTTCTACAATTCAATAAGTAGCTATCAATATATTTTATTATCCTTATAATATTCCCTTGCCGTAAGAGGGCAACTTTTTGATCAACCACTTATAAGGAGATATTTCTATGTATATTATTGACGTGCCTTTTTGGCCCATTTCAATACAACCTAATAAAAAACCTACAGAAAACAAACATACATCAACAAATAAAAAGATCTGCAGAGCCTGTAAAAAAAGGTTTAAACCACCTACAGGCAAAAAATTTAAAACTTGTCGCTCTTGTCATATAACTAAAAAAAACAGAACAAACACGTCTTTGACTCTTGCCGATTATATAACCCCCTCAACACAAAAAAAACTAAATAAAAAACAATGATCTCATCTAATAATATAAACTCTCAAAGTGTTATTTTATTTAAAATTGTTATTACAAGTACTTTACTACCCTTGCCAGACCGTATTAAAAAAGAGAACAACAAAAGCGGCAAAACTTCGTTTAAGAATTATTAATTTTTACTACTAGTTTTTTTAAAAGGTATGTAGAATCATTCCCTGCTAATTTTTAGAAGGGAATTTAAATGACTGCATTAAACAATAATATTATTAGAAACTGTCCTATATGCCTTGATCCTATTAAAAAAAATGACTTTGGTGATAATACGCCAGATTTTACAATTTGTGGTCATTCTTATCATAGAATATGTTTAAGCACCTGGCTAAAAGATCATAATACTTGCCCTGAATGCAGAAAAGTTCAATATACATTTAGGAAACGATTTATATGTCCTTATGTACTAAATTCAATTATATATGGGTCTCCTATCCCTCAACACTATCATAATATCTATAATGTTGGACAAGATGTTTTTAGAGATTACCTCACTATATTAACGCAAAATCTCGCTGGATTAGTAACCCCTAGTTACTATTCTATTTTTTATACATGAGCTCCTTATTTAGATCCTATTGGTCAAATGATCGATCAAAATAACTTAAACTGTACATAACAATTCTAAAAGTGGTAGCCCAAAGGCTACTCACTCAGTGTTTTTTAGTGTGCAATACAGAACCTTAGAAAAAAGGATTGATAAGCATAAATGAATAGAGGTGATTTTACTTTTCTTCAAATCGTATTTTTTCTAGAATCTTCACAAAATTTAAAGAGTATCAAATGACAAGTAATATTATAAGAGACTGCCCAATTTGTTTAGTTCCAATAAATAGAAATGATAAAAAAGGCAAAAAACCAGAATCTACACTTTGTGGACATGTCTATCATAAAATATGTTTAAAAAAAGCTTTAAAATACACCAACAAATGCCCAGATTGTAGATCCCCTCAAAGAGAACCTATAGTCATTAATGAAAGATTGTTTATCTGTCCTTTCTATCTTTTATCAAAATTCATTGAAGGCTATCAAGCTCCAGTGCATAGTCATCAAATCACTCAAGACAGCCAAACAGGTGAGTTTATAGATACAGTTATTCATACCTTTTCTACAGAAAACACAAGATCGTATATAAGAACAACTAACCCATTTTTCATAGATAGGCATTATTCAGTTTAAACTTTTCTTTAAACTAGCAACTTAGAGCAAGATCCCCTACAATAGAATCTTAGGAAAAATGTAGAGTCTATTATGTCAGGTCTTTCTTGTGGTATTGTAGGTCTTCCAAATGTGGGAAAATCTACTCTATTTAATGCTTTAACAAAAAACGAAATCCCTTCGGAAAACTTCCCCTTTTGTACGATTGATCCAAACCAAGGGATTGTAAATTTACTAGATCCAAGAATAGACAAGCTTTCAAACCTTTCTAATAGTAAAAAGAAAGTATATGCGCCAGTAACTTTCGTTGATATCGCAGGTCTTGTACGTGGAGCTTCTAAAGGTGAAGGACTTGGTAACCAGTTCTTATCTCACATTAGAGAATGCGATGCAATTGTTCAGGTAGTTAGATGTTTTGAAGATGATGAAGTTGTTCACGTAGAAGGTAAAGTTGATCCTCTTGCTGATATCGATGTTATTAATATTGAGCTTGTTTTAGCTGATTTACAAATGGTTGAAAACCTTTTGAAAAAACAGGAAAAACATTCTAAAGGGAAAAAAGATGGCGATGATATCATTCCTGTTCTATTAAAAATTAGAGCTCATTTAAATGAAAACCTACCTATTAGAAGTTTAGAATTAACTAAAGATGAACAAAAAGTATTAAAAATCTATCCATTTTTAACTGCTAAAAAAATCCTTTATATTGCAAATGTATCTGAAAATGACCTTCCTGAAATGGATAATGATCTAGTGAAAAAAGTTCGCCAGCATGCAGAAAAAGAAGGCGCTAAAGTAGTTCCTATCTGTGCAAAAATTGAAGAGGAACTAGCTGCATTATCTGATGAAGAATGCGTTGAGTATTTAAAAGAACTTGGATTAGAAGAAACAGGTTTAAATAGATTAACTAAAGAAGCCTTTTCACTACTTGGTCTTATTACCTATTTAACTACTGGTGAAGTAGAAACAAGAGCTTGGACCATTGTCAATGGAATGAACGCACAAGAAGCTGCAGGAAAAATCCATACAGATATTCAGCGAGGATTTATTCGAGCTGAAGTTGTTTCATTTAATGATATGATAGAATATAGCGGCAGGCTTGGAGCTAAAGAAGCTGGTAAAGCTAGACTAGAAGGAAAAGATTACATTGTTCAAGATGGTGATGTAATTTTATTTTATCATAATTAATTTACTTGACCTTTCTAAAGTTTGTGATAATTTCATAATAAGCAAAATAAGAGCTTTTAATGGCAAATAAAAGTGAAAAAGCAACCCCTAAAAAGTTAAAAGACGCCCGTAAAAAGGGTCAGGTTGCCAAGTCTCAAGATGTGCCTGCGGCTTTTACTTTTGCAGTTTCGATATTAGGAACCCTTGCTTTAGGATCTTACCTTTTTTCATGGCTTGCTAGCTTTATTGTCCAAATGTTTGGGATGATTGGCACTCCTGATACAAATTTGGAAGATCGTATTGGTGGGATCGTGTATTCTGCAATTGAAACTATTGCTATGGCAAGTTTTCCAATTGTATTAACTGTTGCTTTTGTGGGCGTTTTAGTAAACTTTTTAGTCATTGGTCCTGTGTTTTCTATGGAGGCAATGAAATTTGATTTAAAAAAGTTAAACCCAGTAGAAGGGATTAAAAATAAGTTTAAAATGAAAACTCTTTTTGAACTTGCAAAATCTCTATTTAAAATCAGTGGCGCTGCAGTTATTATCTTTTTAGTCATTTGGTCTCGAATCCCTCAAGTTGTGCAAACAGCTGGTATACCTATTTTATCTAGTGCAGCTTTATTAGAAGACTTTTTATCTACAATCGCTATAAGGGTTGCGATATTCTTTTTAGCGGTAGCTGTGATTGACCTTGCTTTCCAGAAAAAAACTTTTGCATCTGAGATGAAGATGGAAAAGTTTGAGGTACGCCAAGAGTTTAAAGATACAGAGGGAGATCCTTTAATTAAGGGAAAAAGAAAACAGATTGCACAAGAGATGGCCTATCAAGAAGGGCCACAAGCTGCGATGCGAGCCAAAGCGATTATCACAAATCCTATTCACATTGCTGTTGCAATTAAGTATAATGAAGAAGCAGATCCTGCTCCTTTAATCTTGGCAATGGGAATAGGTCCAATGGCAGATAAAATTATTAAGATTGGACAAGAAAATCACATACCGATTATGAGGAATGTAGACCTAGCTCAAAATTTGCACAACAATGGTAGGGTTAATGGCTACGTTCCAGAAGATACATATAAAGCGATTGCGGAAATATTAAAATGGATCGATGCACTCGAAGAAAACCCCGAATATAATGTGGAGCTATTTAAGGAATAAGAATGAACAAAATTTTAGAACGACTAGCAAACTTTTTAGGTGGAGAAAGAGCCCTTAGAACTATTTCAGGTTCTAGTGATGTAGCACTTGCTTTTTTTATCATCTGTATCATCATGATGCTTATTTTCAGAGTATCACCAGCGATTATCGACGTATTAATTTCTGTAAACTTAACAGTGGCTGTAGCCATCTTATTTACCGCTCTATACATCCAAAAAGCTGTACAATTATCTATATTCCCCTCTCTTCTTTTAATCACTACTCTTTATCGTCTAGGGGTAAACATCTCTTCTACAAGGCAGATTCTTTTACAAGCTGATGCTGGAGAGATTATCGAAGCTTTCGGAAACTTTGTAGTTGGAGGAAACTACGTTGTTGGAGGTGTAATCTTTTTGATTATCACCATCGTTCAATTTATTGTTGTTACCAAAGGTGCTGAAAGGGTTGCTGAGGTAGCTGCTAGATTTACATTAGATGCGATGCCAGGAAAGCAGATGAGTATTGATGCTGACTTACGTTCAGGAATCATTGATACAAACCAAGCTAGAGAACTAAGACTTATGCTAAACCGCGAATCTCAACTTTATGGAGCTATGGATGGTGCCATGAAGTTTGTTAAGGGAGATGCGATTGCAGGGATAGTGATCACATTAATTAACGTTGTTGGTGGATTGATTATTGGGGTGATGATGCATGGAATGAGTGCGTCTGAATCTGCAAAAATCTACTCTTTATTATCTATTGGTGATGGTCTTGTATCCCAGATACCAGCTCTTATCATTGCGATTTCTGCCGGTATTGTTACTACCCGCGTATCTTCTGATAAGAAAGATTCTAACTTAGGTAAAGATATCTCTAGCCAGTTAATGGCTCAACCAAAAGCTTTAATGATTACAGGTGGAGTGCTTTTATTAATGGCATGGGTACCTGGGTTTCCAAGAGCGCCATTTTTAGCTCTATCAATTATGATCGGTGCTGGTGGATTTGCTATATACAAATCCACAAGAAAAGCTGCAGCAAAAGCAACTGCAGGAATCACTGCGATGGATACAGATGTTGAAGGGCATGCAATGATTGCAGGTGGTTCTGAAGACTATGCTTTAACATTGCCTATTATCTTAGAAGTTGGTGTAGATCTAACTAAAGAGATTAAAAGAGATAAAGGAGGCATTGTCTTTATGGATCAGATGATTCCAAAAATGAGACATGCTCTTTATCAAGATTTGGGGGTAAGATTTCCAGGTGTTCATATTAGAACAGACTCCCCTCTTATTGAAACTAATGAATATTCCATTTACTTAAACGAAGTTCCAGTTGCTAAAGGTAAAGTAATTGCTGGCCATTTACTTACTGCAGAAACTGAAGATACGTTAAAAAGATTTAACATTCCATTTACTGCGACAAAAACTTCTCAAGGCATGCCTACAATGTGGGTAGATAATACTTATAAAGAAGTGTTAGAAAAAGCAGGGATAAAATTCTGGAACGCACAAGAAGTGATGATCTTACACTTATCTAAATTCTACAGACAAAATGCTGGAGAGTTTATTGGAATTCAAGAAGTGCGTGCAATTTTAGAGTTTGTAGAAAAGTCTTATCCAGATCTAGTAAAAGAGGTAACAAGACTTGTACCACTACAAAAGCTTACAGAAATTTTAAAACGTCTTGTTCAAGAGCAAACATCGATTAAAGATCTTAGAACAATTTTAGAATCTCTCTCAGAGTGGGCTCAAACAGAAAAGGATACCGTATTACTAACAGAGTATGTGCGTTCATCACTAAAACGTTATATCAGTTACAAATACTCACAAGGACAATCTACTCTATCTGTATATCTACTTGATCCTGAGATTGAAGATATGGTTCGTGGAGCGATTAAACAAACATCGGCAGGTTCTTACTTAGCGCTTGATCCAGATTCAGTGCAGATGATCTTACACTCAATGAGAAATACAATTGTTCCAACACCAGCTGGAGGACAGCCTCCTGTTATGTTAACAGCAATAGATGTTAGACGTTTTGTAAGAAAATTAATTGAGGGAGAATTTCCAGATCTACCTGTTGTCTCTTATCAAGAAATTGTTCCTGAAATTAGAATTCAGCCATTAGGAAGAATCCAACTGACATAAAGAGGTAAATCTTGGACTTTGGCATCGGCTCAGCAGAGGGACCTGGCGAATCAGGAATGATTCGCGGAGAAAAAGCTCAAGCTCAAAAAGAAGCTGGTGAAAGGCTTGTTCAGCAAGAGGCCATGGAAGATTTTATGATCGAATGGGCGCAAGAAGGTTTTAACCCTCTTGCTATGTCAAGACGCTTTCGAACATTAAACGAGCAAAAGTCTAATATCAAAAAAGAAAAACTTGGTGAAGATACCGATTCTAAAAAAATCCAAGAACTAAAAGAAAAAGAAGAGCTAGCCCAGTTTTTTCAAAATAGAAACCATGAGCTTCAAAGAAAAACTCTTTTAATCTTAAGAGAAAGATTAAAAGATGGTGATACTGCTGAAGACATTTTGCGAAAAGTATTAGATGTCTATCCAGACTACACTCTTGCAGATGAAGCTTTAGACTATTTATCTCAAACATCTGATGGTGCTTTAAAAGCCAATGTCTTAAGAGCAAAAGAAGCTCTAAATGCCTACTATAAAAGAGAGATTGTAGCAGGTAAAAACATCAGTGAGCAAGCGCAGACTTTTTCAAAAGAAGGTTTAGGTTCTCCTACAGCCTTAAGGGATATGTATCGTGATATCACTGGAAATCCAAGAACACCTAATTCTCTTTTTGAAGAGCTTGCCAATCAGTTTGATTATGAGAATTTAACAAAGGTGCTAGAGTTCTTACTACACTCATTAGGTTCAGACTTAAAAGCTAAAGGCCCTTCTATTTCACGCGCAGAGTTAAAAAGACTGATTGATGATGCTAGATCTATGCAAGCCATTTTAGGAGTGTATACATTTTTTCAATCTAGAATGGGATTAATGCGTGGCCAGTTCGATCGTTATGAGATGAGATATCCTGAGGAAATTGATTTTGAAGTTTTAGCAAAAAGATTCATGGAGCTTTTAAAAGAAAGGTTTATCTCTCCAGAAAGAATCTACCAGCAAGCAAGAAAGTTAAATATTCCTGATGATCTTATAGCGCAGATTATTATCTTTACTCAAATGAGAGATGGAGTAAGAGGAGTTGCAACAAGGCTATTTAGAAACGACAAACACAGACAAGAAGTATTACAAGCTCTTATCGAAGCTTTGGAAGAGCTTGAAGATAAGCTAATGGAAGAGGAAGAAGATGAATAACGAATTTTTAGAAGTGATAGAAGGTCTTTCAAGGCTTATGAACTTGCCACTTACCCCAGAACATGAAAAAAGCATTGTACTTGCAGTTGATAAAAAGCTACGAGTGCAACTAGAACTAGAAGAGCAAAAAAACAGACTCATCGTCGCTTCTCAAATATTCCCATTAGACCCAGGAAAGTTTCGAGAAAATGTATTACTCTACGCCCTTATGACAAATGTCTACCCTTATACTCTAATCGGTACTTTATGCTTTTCTGAAAAAACAGGGTCTTTAGTGTTGTACCACTATTTTGATATGGAAAAAGTTTCTCCAGATGTATTGCATGACTTTTTACCAAGATTTGTTGAAAAAGCAATGGAATGGCAAGAAGCTTTAGAAAATTCTAATCCTGCCCCTGCACAAGTTGTGCAACGTGGTAAAAAACATGGAATTAGCCCTTTTGGAATACGGCCATAAATGGACTTTGAAAATCTTTTTAGAGATAGACAAACTTTTTCTCATTTTCAAAAAATAGGTTTTCAAAAAAGACATGGCATTTCTCTTCCCCTTTTTTCTCTACGCACAAAAAACTCTCTGGGAATTGGACAATATTTAGACCTTCTTCCTTTGATTGATTTTATTTGCTCGTTAAAAATGAATATCATTCAACTTCTTCCACTAAATGATTGTGGTAAAGATCCGAGTCCCTATAGCGCTCAATCTTCTTGTGCCTTAAATCCTGACTACCTAAGTTTAGAAAAATTACCCTATATCAATGAATACCCAAGTTTGCTTTCTGAAATAGAAAAGTTTTCACCAATCAATGAAAAACCCTTTGTAGATTGGAAAAAAATAAAAGAGTTCAAACACACTTTTTTACTTAAATATTTTGATCTTGTTTTTGACAAGATTAAAGACAAAGGAAACTACCATAGCTACCTTAACCAAAACCCCTGGCTTATAGAATATGCAGTTTATAGAACTTTAAAAGCGCAGTTTAAAGAAAAGCATTGGGCAGATTTTCCAAAAGAATATCAAACAGTAACAAAAGAAGACATAGACACTCTTGTAAAGCTTAACCGCTCAGAGATAGATTTTCACCTTTTTGTACAGTTTCTTTGCCATGAGCAACTATCAATGGTAAAAGAATACGCAGATCAAAAAGGTGTTTTATTAAAAGGTGATATCCCAATTTTATTAAACGGTGACAGCGCAGATGTCTATTTTCACCAACACCTTTTTATTAGAAACCTAAACGCTGGAGCTCCTCCTGATTTTTATAACTCACAAGGTCAAAATTGGCATTTTCCCCTTTTCGATTGGGAAGAAGCAAGAAAAACTCACTTTAACTGGTGGAAAAGAAGGCTTTTATCGCAGTCAGATTATTTTCACTGTTATCGCATAGACCATGTGGTTGGTTTTTTTAGAATCTGGTCGATTGCTAAAGGTAAAACAGCTCTTGAAGGTAAGTTTATCCCAAGAAATCTTTATCTTTGGCCTGCGCAAGGAAAAGAGCTCTTAGAGATGATGATTAACACCTCTTCAATGCTACCGCTTGCAGAAGATCTTGGTACAGTTCCTGACTATACATTTAGAACGCTTAAAGAACTTGGAGTATTAGGAACAAGAGTGTTACGCTGGCAAAAATACTATGAAGAAGATGGTAGCTTTTTACCTCTTGATGCTTATGAGCCAATTAGCATGACCACCCTATCTACTCATGATGCAGAACCAACCAAACTCTGGTGGGAAAAATATCCAGAAGAAGCTAAAGCTTTCGCAAAGTTTTTAGACATTCCCTACAAAAAAAAGCTTGGGTTTGATTCCCATTTAAAAATTTTGCAAGCATCTCACCAAACATCCAGTTTTTTTCATATCAATCCTCTTCAAGAATACACTTCTTTATTTGAAGAGCTTACCTACAAAGATCTTGAAAAAGAAAGAATCAACACACCAGGAGTTCATGCTAATACTAACTGGTGCTATAGAACTAGGGGATATCTAGAAGATCTTAGAGAGCATAAAGGGCTAAAAGAAGCTATATCTAGTTACCTATAATCTCTTTTTGAATCTGCTCTTTTATATACCCTGTAACTTTTTTCTCTGACCTGTAATTATGCTTATCTTTAAACTCATTCATAATTTCATGGATCTTTTCTTCTGCAAGGCTCCAGAATTCTTCTATTTGTTTGTTATTGAGGTTTAATAAATGACCAGATATTTGCTCAATAATTTCATCTACAAGTTCTTTTGCTTCTCCTACAAAAGCCTGATATATACCCAACTCTCCCCAATATGAAGGATGTGGACCTATTGCTTTCACCACTTCAAAAATTTTATTATCATGCTTTATCTTGTTATCTCTATAAGCCTGTTCTACCAGTCCATGTATCTCATCTGTAGAACTATTTTCTAAAAAAAAGACTTGGCTCATCTCATTTAATCCATTAATAAATACTTCTGTAATAGCTAAAGGCTCTATACCAGCATCTACTCTTAAAGATTCTGATTTATAATTATTTTTATAATTAACCTCTTGAATATACATAATAAACCCCCTTGTTTAATTAGGTTTTTATAATAAACCACTTAACAATAAGCAGCAAATTTAAAAAATTAATTATATTAAATAGATTTACATAACACATTTAACCAAGCCTTAGCGGGACTTGCTGCTACTTTACTTCTTGTATCATCTGTTTTCCAAATATCTATGGGATCAAAGAGATCTTTTAAATAGGGAAGAATTGCTTTTTCATCCATATCGTAAAATGTTCTTTCCCCTGCCTGTCTTTCTTGGTTTCCATATTTAAAAGAAGCAAAAAAGATACCTTCTTTTTTAAGTGATCGATGAAGTTTTTCAAATACATCTCTTAACTCATTATAGGGAACATGTAATAGAGAAGCTTGTGCCCATACTGCATCAAACTGATCATGGAAATTAATATCCTTAAATAGTAAGTGGTGAATCTCTTGACCTGTAAATTCCCTTGCTTTTTTGACTAGTTCAATAGAACCGTCAAAAGCTGTAACATCAAACTCTAAGCTAGAAAAATATTTTACATCTCTGCCTGAGCCACATCCAGCTTCTAAGATCTTTGCCCCTTTAGGAATCACTTCTAAAAATTTTTTATAAAATCTTGAAACATCAGAATTAATTGTACGGTCATAAAAATCCTGAGCAAAATGATCATAGTATTGAATAGAACTCATGATTTCTCCCCTAAATGAATGAATATTATAATGATTTTTTCTTTAAAGCTATTTTCATTAAACCTTTTGCAATAGAGATCAAACTTTCAGCAAATTCTCTATCCCGTTTATTTGGTGCCTTTTCTAAAAATTCTTCAAAATTTCTAACAGCTTCTATAAGATACCCAACTTTCTTTGTCGATGGACCACTTTTAGCCTGTAGTAAATATAACTTCCCCATATAAAGTTGCTTTCTAAAAAAACCTAAATCTTTAATTTTCTCAACTGCAGTAGTCGCTTCAATAAACATCTCGAGATGGCTTTCCTTTTGGTTTATGCTTTTAAGAATCTCTTCAATATTCACCTCAATTGATGATCTTGTATCTCTTTTACGTTCGAACACATCTTTACAACCTAGATCTTCAAAAGATGATATTTTAAAATTGCTTGTAATAGTGTTACTTTTTTCAGATAACTTTAAAGCTTTATTAACTATCTTTAAGCTTTTCTTATATCTCGGCAGTTTGGAGTGTTTTTGAACATGCTCTATCCTACCTTTTAATTCTTTTAGTTTAGATAGATAATTAGCTGGATTATTTTCTAAAATCGCTAACTTAACCTGGAAATAGATCACTCTTACAAACAGATCCTCTGGTCCTAGTGAAAATCTAGCTCTTTTAGCACAAACATAACTCATTAATGAATGAGCAAGTGTGTATGCTTGGTTTTTAAGGCTTAGTTTATAAACCTTGATTCCTGTTTTTAAAAATAATATAGCTCCATCTTCTATCTGAGAAAGATTGAAATAGTTCTTTTTTATCGCATCAATTAAAAACAACCCATATTGTTCTCTATATTCGATTTTTTGAAGATCTGAGGAGTTTTTTTCTAATAAGTGAAGTATTTGTAATTTTAGATTTATTGCTTTTTCGTTTGTATCATCTAAAAATAAAATCACACCTAATTTCTCTAAAGCACTCTGTAAAGGAATCAAACAACAAGAACAACCGCTATAATGAAAGTCAATATTAGACAGATCACAACTTTCTAAAAGCTTGTCTATATTGTCTTTTAATACATCCTTATTTGTTTTGTTAAATACCTCTCTTGCCTTAAGCGTTTGCTCATATTTTTGACAGATTGCAATAGCTTCATTAATAAAATTAAAAGCCTTAACTATAAACTTTGGGTCTCCAGCTGCGGCATAGAAACTAAACAATTTATACAACCTTCTAGCTTCCTCTAAATTAGTTGGTTTTCTTTGTCTTAAAATTCTTTCTCTAAGAGGTTTTTTATGTGTAAATTGTTTAAGCCATTTTTCAGGTAAGTTGAATTTATCAGTTGTTACTTTCTCAACTTTTTTTTCGATTACTTTTTTATTTGTTGCTTGAGGAGTCTTTACTTGCTGTTGATGAAATCCATTGATTACAGGTTTTGTCATTTTTATCCTTCTGAATTTAAATAAGGAGAAAAGTATAGTGATTTAATCCTTTTAGAAGAAAGGATTGTATTGTTAAATGTTTTTGCTTCTAACAGGACATAAATACATGTCTTATCTGTGTTAGGAGCTGTTTTACTTTTTGTAACAACCTCTTTTTTATAAAGACCGAAAGTAGAAATACTCATACATCAAAAGTACAATTAATGAGTTACGGAAAACAAGAAAATCACCCCACAATACTCGGTAAAAAAATATTTTGATTTTAAGTATCATTTATTATAATCAAAATAGAAGTTATATTTATTAAGAAAAAAAGGAGATTTTTTATGAAATTTAAGAAAATATTAGGTCTGTTATGCTTGATAACAACACTTAGTGTCTTTGCAGCAACGCCTAAAAATCCATGCAATCCATGCTCTCCCTGTAAGCCATGTGATTTCACACCTCCATGTGCTCCAGAAGTACAAGCTTATAATGCACCTTTTATCATTGATTTAAGTTGCTGTTATGATTTTTTTGTTTCAGCTTCTTTTTTATATTAGACAGGAACCGAAGAACATTTAAGCCCAGGATATGTGTTTACTGGTATTTACGATCAATTCGATAACTCGCAACAACAACTAAACCCAAGAAAATATGAAATTCTTTCTATGGACTTTGAGTATGACCCTGGTTTTAAAGTAGCTTTAGGTTATGATTTTGGTTGTGATGGTTGGGGAATCTCAGCGGAATATACTAGATTTCATCAAACTGTTAAAAGTTCTAAAAATCTGTCAGATAGAACTGGCATTCTTCAAGATGGTAGCAGCACTAGTCAAATTGTTCCTGGCTGGTTTTTTAATAATAATTCATCTTTTGGCAACTATAGATTTGCGGTAACCAGCATTCAAACAGCGGATGCTTCCTGGAAGCTATCAGTTGATTTATTAGATATTGAGTTATCTCGATCAGCTTATATGGGAAAATGTTTAATCATGAGGCCGTATTCTGGACTTAGAGCAGGATGGATAGATCAAAATTATAGTGCAAAATATAAGGGTTTTGAAGAATTTACACCGGCTCCTGGTGATTTCAACAATTATCAAATGAATGAAAAGGTTGACAGTTGGGGAATAGGACCTCTAATAGGCCTAGATTTAAAATGGCTTCTATCTTGTGGATTTAGTTTTATTAGTGAATTTTCTTTAAGCACACTCTATACAGAATATGATATTAATGTAGAAGCATTTAGACAAATAACCACTTCAGGTAGTTTAATAAATCCAGACAACAGTGATTATTGTTATGATGATGACCAATGCTATATAAGACCTCAGATGGCGTTAACACTAGGTTTTTCTTGGGAAGATTATTTTTGTTGTCAAAAATATTATGGATTTCTTTTTGCAGGTTATACATTTAATATTTTTTGGGATCAAAATATGTTCTTAAACTATCAACTGGGTAACTTTGCACCTCCGACTACTGGGTATGGGGCAGGTAATATTAATCAACAGATTGTAGCAGAGGGTGGAAACTTATATTTACATGGATTCACACTTACTGCTAGAATGGATTTTTAATTAAAAAGGGTACTCAGTACCCTTTTTTTCTTATCTTTTTAAGCAAACATCGTGAGCAGTTTAAATGAAGATTTTTATTTTTTCTTTGTTACTTTTTTTTCATTCTTTTTCTTTTGGACAAACAGAAAATATACTCTATATCACAATGAGAAAATCAGGCACTCACCTTTTAGAAAAATGCTTAAATTATCTATTGTGTAAAAACGATGATTACCAAAAAATTGAGAATTTAATTGAAAAACGGTTTGTAACACCTGGATGTATAGGAAAAAATACTATAGTTCATTTTCAACATATGGATTATTTAAGACAATTAGAAAACAATAATAGATTAGACTCAATTAAGAAAATTGTTCTTATTAGAGATCCAAGAGATGTTTTAATCTCTTCAGCTTATTTTGTTGAAAAAATGCCTTTAAATGGGGCTAACCATTTACTAGGCTATCGAAACGCTTGGAAAAACATACCTATCGAAAAAAAAATTGATAGCTTACTAACATTTGAAGATGCACTTTATCCAAATAATAAGTTACCCGGGTTTATTGCTATACATTCAAATCAATTTCATTTAGCTCCTAAATTCTTAGACATGCCTAATACATTAGTTATCCGGTTTGAAGACTTAGTAGGAGAGCCTGGTGGAGGGTCAAATGAAGCCCAGTATATAGCTCTTTACAACATTGCAGAATTTCTAGATGTTCCTTTTGATGAGAATATCTATGAAAAAATGTCTCAATATATATTTGGTTCTACAAGAACTTTTCGTTCTGGTCAAATAGGATCTTGGAAACAATATCTTTCAAATGAGCAAAAGGATCTTTTTAAAGAACAATACCAACAAGACCTTATTGCCCTGGGTTATGAAGAAAGCTCTGACTGGTAGAAAGAAATTCTCTTAGAAAACTATAAAATATTTCCTTAATGGTTTAGCCTTTGCATCAAAAAGGCTAACAATGAAATATTTTTTATCACTATTTTTTTTATCTTCTATCTACGGAAGTAACTTTTGGAGCAATACCTTTTCTTCAACACTTATTTTTCCCAAAGATGGTTGTTATAGTTACAATTGTTGTGATCCTTATGATCAATATCTGTTTGGAATTCCTACCTTTACTTCAGATCAAGAATTTGCTCTTTTACTTGAACAAGCAAAGATCATCACCCGATTATGTCTTAGAAACTGTATTTATATTACAGATTGTGGAATAGACTGCCTTGCTGAATACCCAAGAATTGAATACTTGGATCTATGTGGATGTAGAGCGATTACCTATAAGGGATTCCATTGCCTTAGAAAACTCAAACGATTGCAATACTTAAACCTTTGCGGATGCATAAGAGTAAATGACTGGGCTCTTGAAAGCATTTCATCATTAAATAAACTTGAGTATCTAGATCTTACCGGTTGTAAATACATCACTGACTGGGGGCTAAAACATCTATGTAATCTAAAAAAGCTAAAGCATCTAAATCTATCTAATTGCACACAAATTACAGATCAAGGATTGCAATACCTTTCAAGTTTAAACCTCGACTACATCAACCTAAAAGGTTGCTTTAGAGTTACTTCTAAAGGAGTTTCATTGTTTTGGAATGTACAGTGTGAACATTAATCTTGCAAAAATATGATCTAGAAAATAGTCTACTTTCATCAACTTTAACCTGAGGTGCAAATGAGACAAATCTTTATCTTATTAACTATCTTTTCTCTGCATTTTCCCCTTGTTGCAGAAAGATGTTGTAACTGTAATTGCCATAACAATTTTTGGGATGAACTTGCTAGTGGTTTTGAAGAAATCGTTCAAGATTTTGCCCGACCTATAGAAGATGAGTTCTGCTTTGAAGATGCTTTTGTTCCAAGAAATGCTCCTATTTTTGAAGCTCCTACGTTTATCAATGATGAAGGGCTAGAATTTCTAATTAGAAAGAAAAAAGAAATTCAATATCTAAACCTTTCTGAATGTTCTAGCATTACTGATTGGGGATTAAAAAACCTAAAATCTTTAGAGCTTTACTATCTAGATTTAAGCTTTAATAACCAGATTACTGACTGGGGTCTTGATCATATTCGCGATATCAAAACTCTTTACTACCTAGATCTTTGTAACTGCTCTGAAATCAGCGATTGGGGGCTAGCAAAGTTAGAAACACTAAATCTAAAATACCTTGATCTAAGTAATTTATCTGAAATTACAGACTGGGGTCTTCGCTATTTAGAAAAAATGACTACCTTAAAATATCTAGATTTAAGTGGTACAAATATTACAGATGATGGTCTTAAAAGACTTGGAGATCTTGATCTTTACTATCTAAATATCACTAATTGCTCAGGGATCACTGAAAAAGGTCTTATTTATGTTTGGGATGTTCCAAATTTAGAATATTAGTTATTAAGCCCTATGCAAGGCATAGGGCTTTTATGCTTGCTACTTATACAAAACAAATATACAAGTTATCTAAAAGTCATATGCTTTTTTCTTAAAAAATTTTGATAACTCTTTATTAGTTTTTCAAGAGCATTAAATTGATCATCACAATTGACAATAACCGTGAAAATTTTTGTAGTATCCTCTTTTATACTAACTTTCCGAAAATTTCTATTTGATCCTATTAACATAAGAAATTTTGCTATGTTCTCATATCTATTTGATTGTAATATGATTCGATTATTTTCTCTTTCAAGTAAGTAATTAAAATCACCTTGTATTGCTTTTACGGTCATAATTTCCTATTGTTAAATGCTTGAAATGTACTTATGGTTTGTTCTGCTTTTTCTCAATAGTTTCAACTGTTAAGAGAAAAGTCTTTTTAGAAATTGATGAAACTTTATCTAACACTTCAATTACATGCTTAAGCTGATCTTGATTACGAAGATAAAAAGATAACTCTCTAATATAGCCATCAGGAGAGTAAAAATGAAAAATTGCAATATTTCTAAATACTGGTTTTACAATGCGCTTAAACAAGTCTCTATAAGCTTTGTCTGCCTTTTTAGGTATTATATTCTTGCCTTCTAAGTTTATCCTTATTCTGATAAAACTCTTATCCTCTACAAAAGCTTCACTTTTAGCTACAAAAATATAGCCTGGGATAGGTAGTTGAATTTTTGTTGTATCTATCTGTAAAGGTGTTTGTAAAGAAAGTGTTGCCATGTTACAAATCGTTAATAAAAGAATGCGAACTATGATAGCTTTTTTTCTGCTTTTAATCACCCCTTTATTTGTGGATGCTAACCCTCAAATAAAATATAAACCCTCTGTAAAAGCAGTATATTCAAGCCTTGACCCAAACTCGATTTCTGAGAACCTAAATTTCTATAAACTCTACCCAAATACAGAACTTGGAAAAAAAGCTTATTCAAGAGCTTTAAAACTATTAAGTGGTGGCAAACCCATTTCTCAAGATATTGATCTACCCAAAGTAGACCTTTCTATTTTGGTCTCTATGGTACAAAAAAAACCTTTAGAAAATCCTGATAAGATTTCTGAAAAGACATTAGATTGTATTGAGTCTTTAGCTTCTAGGTTTAAAAACAGAGGGCTAAAAGGGCACGAAGTATGGACTAAAGAAGAGCTTTTAGCTCTTCCAAGTGATGAAATTGATCTTGCTAGAGCTTTATTTTTAGCCGAATATGACTATGACTTAAATAAGAAAAAACAAATTCGTTACTATGAAGCCTCTATAGACCTTATGGCTTTGCAGATACAAGCTCGCCTACCAAGAAGACCTACAGATGAAGATAAAGTAAGAAAAATCAATGACTTTATCTTTCACGAAATGCAATTTCGTTTTCCTCCACACTCTCTTTATGCTAAAAATATCGATACCTATACTTTTCTTCCTTCTGTAATCGACAATCGAAAAGGGGTTTGTTTAGGAGTCTCTTTACTTTATCAATGTATCGCGCAAAGACTTGGGCTCTATTTAGAGTCTATCACTCCTCCAGGACATATCTACATCCGTTATCGCAATGGAAGAAAAACCATTAATATTGAAACAACTGCAAGAGGAATAGATATCCCTACCGAAAAATACTATGGGATTGAGACAATCAAACTCCAGCAAAGAACAGTTAAAGAGCTGGTAGGACTTGCCTTTATGAACCAAGCTTCTGTTTACTGGGGAAAGCAAGAGTTTGAAAAATCAGTTTCTCTCTATGAAAAAGCGCTAGAGTTTGTAGAAGATGATGCTCTTTTAAAAGAGCTTTATGGCTACAACCTATTTCTTGTAGGAAGAAAAGACGAAGGAAAGCAAATTTTAGATACAATAGATCCTTATGATAAACAGTATCTTCTTTCTGAAAAAAATATCCTTGAAGATTTTATCGATGGAAAAACAGATACAGAAGGACTAAAAGCTGTATTTATGCATGTAGATGAAACTCAAGAGTCGATCTTAAAAAAACAAGAAAAGCTCAAAGAAGCAGTAGATAAATTCCCTGCTTTTCGCGCAGGGCTTTTACAACTAGCTTCTAGCTTCCTTCAACTTCTAGAGGAAAAAAAAGCTTTAGAAGTTTTAAATCAGTATTTTGCAATCTATCCAGATGAAGCGATTGTAAACTATTATCTATCGATCATTCATGGTCAAAGAATGGACTATAAAAGAGCGTGGAAACATTTTCATTTTCTTGAAAAAGTTTTAAACAATAACCACCTATACCCAAAACCTATCAAATACTATAAGAAAGCTTTAATGCAAAAAAGCCCTCTTTTTTCTCGTTTATCAAAAAAACAAATAAGAGAGATAGCCCAAGTAGAAAAGGAAGATCAGCAAAGCTTGCCCTCTTCCAATTTGCCGACAAAAAAATGTCATTGCCCAAATAAGAAGAGTAAAAAACACCATCACAGGTAAATCAAACCAAAAAAAGCTTTCTGAAAAGATTAATGGGCTCACTAAAGATGCAATACCTACAATAAACAAAGTGTTAAAGAGATTACTCCCTATGACATTTCCCAAAGAAACCTCTTCTTTTTTATGAAATGCCGCTACAAGAGAAATTGCAAGCTCTGGTATTGAAGTTCCAATTGCTACCATAGACAATCCTATAACCCTTTCTGAAAGATGTAGCATTAAAGCTACTTTGACAGATTGTGTTAATAAAAGTTCTGCTCCAAGTAAGATAGATCCTAATGAAAGAACTAATAGAAACAGATCTTTACCAATTGTAAAGCTCATTTTTTCTCTTGGATGATCAGGCCGTGCAGTTGTATAAATCTGATATAAGTAAACAAGAACAAATAAGATTAATAAAATCACCCCATCAAATCTTGTGATTAAACCTCTATATAGAAAAAAAGAAAATACTCCTGTTGCAATCACAAGTGATAAAAACTCTTTTTTTCCCTGCGTTTTTTTAATAGGTATTGGGCGTATAAAAGCACTTAATGCTAAAACAAGACCAATGTTAGCAATATTTGATCCAATAACATTACCTAAAGCAATATCTCCTCCACCTGTTTTTAATTGAGCTAAACAACTGGTGATTAATTCTGGCATTGAAGTTGCAAAAGCAACTACTGTTAAAGCGATTAAGTAGGGCCTTACATGTAAAAATAAAGCAATATCTACAGAGCTTTTTACAAAATACTTAGCTCCTAAGTAAAGTAAAACCAACGCAAAAACTGTATAAACAAAAATTAATAGCATAGAGACACTTGTAACAATCTATCTTTTTAATTATCTTGTAATTAATGAGAGGGTAATATGAAAGTCTTATTTTTTTTAGTTTTCAGTTTTTCAACTATATTTGCTCAAAATGGAGCAAATACAATAAACACTCATATGACCCCTACTGATCAACAAAACACAGGCATTGAAAAACTTTCTCCAGAAGAGCAAAAAGCATTGCAACAATGGATTAACGATCACCACACTCCTAACTCTCCAACAGAACAACATAAAGAAAATACGGCTGATTTATCTGCTGTTCTTTCTCAAAACATCGCAAATGGTAAATATATTGAGCTTGTTAATGACTCTGTTTGGAAAATCCATCCAGATGACACTTCAACTGCAGCTAGCTGGATAAGCCCTATTATGATCAATGTAAGTCCCAATGCTGATAGTAGCTGGCCTTACCTTTTAACAAATTCTGTGACAAGCTCTAAAGTTCGTGCTCAAAAAATTAGCCAACTACCTTCTTTTTCTTCACCAACTCAACAAGGACCAGATCAAGTTCCATCACCACAACCTCAACAAGACCAAATAGCCCCTATTGAAAGTCCTAATACCGGACCTCCATAAAATTTTATAAAACTCTTGCTCATATATAGATTTTTTTTAATTTCTCTAGAAAAAATACTTTAAAGGGATGGAAACTTCCCTTTAATATTTATAAGAAAGACCTGCCCCAAATAATAGGCCATTTACATCTAGTTTTGCTTCTTCTGGACTTCCGCTATTGTTACTTGTAGATGTAATCTCCCCTGCAAATGAATAATCTATAAATCCATTAAAGTAAAAGCCATTGCAAATAGGATATCTAGCACCAAAGACAAAAGCCCCGCCTACTTTAGATTCTGTTTCTTTATTATCCACAAACTCAGAACAGTTAATGATTCTTACTAAAAAATACCTCATTCCAAGACCAGCAAAAAAATGCATATTTCTAAATGGAACATAGTATTTAGCTCCTATTGTTATAGGAAGACCTCTATACCAAGTATCGATATCATCTGTTCCTTCAGCTTCTCCATCATTGTAATGAAATCCAACTCCACTCCAAAGATAAAAATCACACCATACAGGAACATCTAATGTAAATTGATAGTGCATCCATGCACTTGAATATACATCTCTTAAAAGAGAGTCATCAGGACGATAATAACAAAAATCTACATCAAAATAAAACCAGCAAGGTCTACAACACTGTCCTCTATTCCAAAAGCGATAGCTTTTGCCTTTAGTTTTATTTTTTGTTGCTTTTGTTGTATTATTGCTTAGGATCTGAACCTTATTTTCGTCTATATTCAAGCTCTCTGACTCTAAAGCTACTTCTTGCATATTAAGAAAAACTGGTATAGCCCCTTTCTCCATCCCTTGAGAAAAGATTGGTAAACTAAACCCAACTAAATAAATAAATGTGTAAAATCTGAACATATTCATACATTGGTTTTTATTTTACCAAAAACAAAACACAAATAAAAAAAACCACTTTTTTTAATTAATTAAAAAAATAATTCGCCGTGAATTTATTAATAAATTAAAATATTACTTTAAAAACACATAAACTAGATCTTTTTCCATGTAGGATAAAACTCTGTTACAGTTCCTTGGGCGGTATTCTTCTTCTCTATAAGAAGATCTAACTTTCCAAGTGTATGACTATTTTGAAAGTAGATTAGAGTGTTATTCTCAAAAAAAGGCAAGGACTCAGCTGGATTATTTGATACAACCACATCTATCCCCTCAATCTTTTTGATAAGAGACACAAGTTTATCCTTATCTAAAGAACAGATGAGAATAATAAAGTCCACCCCTTTTGCTTTAAGCTCTTTTACCTTTTGTCTGCAGGCAAAAAAGGTATCTATAGAATTGAAGGAAAAGTTTTTTGGTGGAGTTAAGTTATAATTTGTTAGTCCAAACACCCCAAAGTTAATATCTTCAATAGTAAACACCCAGCTAGTATCTAATAGATCTCCCCTACTGTTTAAAAGATTAGATGTAAGAAGGTGTACCGGTTTGTCTTTTAGCTCTTTATAGTCCATAGCAAGTAGCTCATTAGAATAAAGAGCGACATCTACATTCATCTTTGAAAGTTTGTCTAGATCCTCTTTAGGCTTGGCAAAAGAGCCTCCATAGATCTTAAGTACATGTGAAGATTTTTCTACTTCTTCAGTAAACTTTTTTGAGTCTTTGCTCTGCTCTATATCATCAAAGACAAATAATGATAGCTTTACTTCTCCAGAATATAGAAAAGATATAAACAATAAAAGCGTAAGGTATCTCATACCAACCTCCTTTTACCTAGATATCTAAAATTTAAAGGAAAAGTGCAAGAGGTTTACATCAAAAAGTCAAAGTTCCTCGCTCTTAATCACTATCTCTGTTAAAACCTAACCCCATAAATTTTTTTTGAAAAAAGGGAAAGGAGGTGATAATGAGAGCCATTTTAATTCTTACACTATTACTTTTTAGCAGAGGCTATTCAGCATGGCTTCCAAATCCAAGTAACGAATATGCTAACCAAGCAAGTACTGGAATTAGTAGATTTCCTGATTTAAGTGACGCAGATGGTTATTTTTTTAGCCAAGCCTTTTTAATTAATGACATACCTAGACTATATGCATTACAAGGACTCTTAGAAGCGTTTATGTTTGCGTATAACTTTAACTCTCAATGGAGACTAAACGTCACTCCTTTTGGCGGTATTTCAGTAAGGAACAGAAGGCGGATCTTCCTCTCTCTTTTTCAGTTTGTAAACTCTCCACTGATAGACAAATTACTGTTGTAGCAGCTACTAACGCAACTGACAACTTCGTACACGGCCAAAACCGGCCGCAGACTAGTTATAATTCAACAATGGTAAGAACACTTGCCACTAATACTGACCCTGGAAATTATTATACGTATGTGCATTGTGAGGGTAATGACAACTATGATGTTGGAGCTGTATGGCGTACCCATGGCTAGAATTCAGGCATCCTCATTTAGAGCGTTTGGTCAAAATTCCGGTAATTGGTTCAACACAAATGCTAACCCAGATTTCTTTCTCGATGATGGACTAAGCAATTCAACATTGCCTAGAGTTGCTATTACTGATCGCATAGGCGCACCTGCACACGCAGCAGCTGTATGGATACAAGACAATGAAGTGTACTCAAGCCAATTTGCGACTGGAACGACAATGTTATCAAGAGGCCCTGAAGTAATTTCTTCTGGTGGCACTGTAACCTTTGCAGACATCGCTATTGTAAGATCTACAGGAGAAGCGGTCGCAGTTTGGAGAATAGACAATGGTTCTGGATTCGGTATTGAGTACGCTACTGTTGATCTAAGTGGTGGTGCAAGTGCTTGGAGTGTGCCAGCTTCTATCACTACTTCAGGCCCTGTTGTTGGCTATCCAAAAGTAATTATGGATAGTGCAGGTAATGCAACTGCTGCTTGGAAATATACAACAGCTGGAGTGACAGGAGTAGAGGTTGCAACACTAGTAAATGGAGCTGGATCTTGGACTGATATTACAGCAATCTCTCCAACTGGAACAGAATCTGTAATAAGTGGCATCGAGCTAGTTGCATCTAGTGCTGGCGATGTTATGGTTGCTTGGCATGACACTGACTCTTCAGGAGATAACAGAGTTGTTACCGCTTATAAAGAATTTGGCCAACAACCTGTTGGCTAATTGGAAATTCTGGATACTCTTTAGCAAATTGAACCATATATTTAATATTACTCTGAGAAAACCCTTTCATATCGGGAAAAAAAGATTTGAGATCTTTAGCTAAATTTACAATCGTTTTAGCTCCCCAACCTTCTTCATTTTGCTTAACATAGATTTTAGAGCCTATTTCCCAATAAAGCTTAATCAGTTCTTGATTAGCAGCTAATGCAGCTTTAACTTGGGAAGTTAGGATCTTTTCCTTTATCTCTTTAAATAGCTCTTTATACTCTTTTAACTCTGTGGGCTGAGCTTTTTTATCAATGTCTGAAGCCACTTATCTTTCCCAAATTAATTTTATATGAAAAGAACATACCAGATAAATTTAAAATAAAATAGTTTTTTACTTATTAGACAGTCTCTTTTTACCTTTAGAAATTGATAATGTAAATGTTCTTTCTTGGGATCCACCTATGGTTACAGAAAACATGTATTCTATTGAAAGAAATGGTGTACTAATCGCTGCAGTCCTAGGTACGAACTTAGGATATGAAGATCATAACCGTCCCAAAAATTCTGTCGATACTTACACGATAACTGCTAGTAACACGCAAGGACAAGTAAGTCCTAGTGTAACTGTTACTGTTCAACCATAATTTTTTACCTCCACTTTCAAATGAAAGTGGAGACCCTTTACTCTGGTTTGAAACATTCTAAGATTTTTGCTAAAATATATCAGTTGATGTCCGTAAACTTAAAAAGGTATAATTTAAATATATAAAAAAAGAAAAGCTTATGAAAAAAAATATATTTGAAGAGATTGATTTATTACAGAAGGACATAGACTCTCATCGTCCCCTAAACCAAAAAGAATTAGAGCAGATAAAAGAATACTACAAAATAGGCCTAACTTACACAAGTAATGCTTTAGAAGGCAATTCCTTAACTGAAACTGAAACAAAAATAGTTATTGAAGAAGGCATGACTATAGGTGGAAAACCTTTAAAAGATCATTTTGAGGCAGTAGGTCACGCAGATGCTTATGATCTTCTTTATGACTTTGCTAAGAAAAAAAATATTAGCGAAACTAATCTCAAACAACTCCACAATTTTTTCTACCATAGAATAGACGCTAAATACGCTGGAGTATATAGAGATGTAAAAGCATATATTACAGGGTCTAAATATCCCCTTCCAGAACCTTCTAAAATCTCATCTCTAATGAATGAGTTCATTTCTAATGCAGATAAATACAGAAAAAACCTTCACCCAGTTGAAGCATGCGCAAAAGCACATAAAGACTTCGTATTCATTCACCCCTTTGTTGATGGAAATGGAAGAGTGGCTAGACTGTTAATGAATCTTGTCTTGCTTCAAGAGGGCTATAATATAGCCTTAATCCCCTCTGTTGTAAGAAATGAATATATCGATTGCTTGGAAAAAGCTCACGTCAACGATGAAGACTTTATCTTTTTTATAGCAAGAATGGTTAGAGAAACCCAAAAAGACTATCTTCGTCTTTTTAGTTAAAAAACCAATTTTTTTATTAATAACAAATTTTATTATTTAAAATAAAAAAATTAATTGATATTTGAAAATTAAGTGAACACTTAATTATATCAATGAGGTTTTATAATGAAAAAACACTTAACTAAACTATTTATTCTTCCTTTACTAGGATTAATGGCTTGTGAGCCAATGGATGATTGCCCAGGTGGTAACTGCCAAAGAAAGCAACAGTATCAAAATCAACAAAATCAAAATAATGATGATGAATACTATTCTGAAGATGGAAGATATGCTCCTTACGGTTCTGCTAGAAGAACTGGTAGAAGAGCTGGTAGAAGAACCGGTAGAAGAGCTGGTTACTAATAGTAAAGTCTAGAGTTCTAGCCCACTTGTATTCTGTTGGGCTAGAACTTTTTATAAAAAAAGTTCATACTACAAGACCAAGTTTTGACTCAGATCTTGTCTCTTTTGGTAAAATAAAATTTTATTTCTGTTTTCTCCCCTTTTAAGAATGTACTTGTTGAATAAAGTTTAAGCTGTTAACATTATGGGCAAAATATCTAGTAAGGAGAAAAGGAAATGCCTAGGCAATGTCCCCTGACAAAAAAGAAAACGAGAACTGGACGTACTTACGCTATCCGCGGTATCGCGAAGAAGAAAAAAGGTATCGGTCTAAACATCACCGGTAAAACCAAGAGAAAGTTTCATCCGAATCTTAAGAAAAAGCGTTTCTACGATGTTGAAAATAAGCGTTTTGTTACTATAAAGCTATCAACTGCAGCAATTAGAACTATTGATAAAGTAGGTCTAGCAGAAGCTCTTAGAAGAATGGAAAAAGCAAAGTAAACAGATTCTTTGAAAAACATCTTACAAAAGTCCGCAATAATTATTTTATTTTTAGCGGGCTTTTTTCTTTTGTTTAAACTGGGAACCAAACCCAAACTCCCCTCACCAGACGCCCCACCAATTTTATATTCTAACCAGACACAAGATGACTTAAAAGTCCTCTATCTATCTGCGATAGATAGAGCAAAAAGGTCTATACACCTATTATCCTATGGACTATCTGACCCTTCTCTTTTGCATAAGCTAAAAGAAAAAGCAAGAGATGTGAAGGTTAAAGCTTATTATGATGTTAAAAGCAATAAGCCGTTGCCGGTAGATCAGGGCATTGAGTTTCATCCAATAGATGAAGCAGGTCTTATGCACCAAAAGATCCTTGTAGTAGATGAGAAAATTGTCTTTATTGGCTCTGCCAATATGACAAAATATTCTCTTCAGATGCATGACAATCTTGTACTTGGTCTTTACAGTCCTACTATCGCGAAGTTTTTAGTAGAAAAAACACCTTTTTCCTCAGCACACCAAACAACTTGGGTTGGAGGACAACAAATAGACCTATGGACTTTGCCTGATGCTAAAAACTATGCACTTGTCTATTTAAAAGAAAAGATAAGAAAAGCTCAAAACAAAATCTTTGTATCTATGTTTACCTTAACTCATCCAACGTTGATTAAAGAGCTTATTGAAGCTCACAATCGCGGAGTACATATCCAGGTAGTTGTAGATAGAACATCTGCTAAAGGGGCTAGCAAAAAAGCTTTAAATCAACTGAAAAAAGAAAAAATCAAAATTAGAACCTCTATGGGTATTCAGTTTATGCACCATAAGTTTATGGTAATTGATGATAAAGACTTAATCCTTGGCTCTACAAACTGGACAAAGTCTGCTTTTTATAAAAATAGAGACTGCTTTATTGTTCTTAACCATCTAAGTAACCAACAAAAAGCTTTTGTAAAAAAGCTTACTGATGTGATTTTAAATGAGTCAGTTTCTATGCGATAGTTAATTGGGATCATATCCCTAATCACAAAGAAACAAAATTCTAAGAAAAAGATATCAGACATGATTAAATAAAAAATTCAAATACTTACTATAATATAAAAATACGATCTCATACAATCTGGAACTCAAACAATTTTTTTGGATAGGATGTATGACGAAAAACTTAATATTTCAATCATTATTACTAATATTGATTTCTAACCCTCTATTTTCTTCGGAATTTTATGACCGATTAAAAAAGGAAGAAAGCTTATCTGCATTTTTGATGTGTGGGAGACCATTTCTTAATACAAGAAAAAGGATGGAAACTGATTCATTTGAAAATTTTTTTGATTGGATTGATAGAAAAATAGGAGTTATCAAAAAAAAAGATATCCCAAATAGTATCTGGTGGAGAACTGATAATGTCAGAAAGCTGTATGACGAGTTAAAGGAATTAGGTGACGTTAAACTTAAAGTCTTATGGCTTGCTGGTGAGGATGAACCTTGGTTTTCTAAACTTCACCCAAAGGTATTAGAACAGTTTTTAGATACAGATGCGGTAATTTACTATGAAGCTAAAGACATTGAACATAATGAAGTATTAACTGCTATGCAAGGCTATAATACAGACTACTTAGGCATGTTTAGAAGAATTAGTATTGAAGAAGCTATTTTATATTCTGAAAATCAATTTTATGAAAAAAAAGGGGTTTTAGCAGCATGGGGTGGAGTGTGGCCACAGCTTGATCAACGTATAGAAGACAGAAGAAATGCAAGAAAATTTGCTGATAGCGTTGAATATGTTGATATGAGAATGATTAGCAAGGCTAACTGGTGGAAAGAATTAAGTTCTTACCGATTTTTAATATCACCTTTAGGTGGAGGTATTCACACCCCTAAAACATGGGAAGCTTTATTGGTTCAAACTATTCCTATAGTACCAAACGTCCCCGCTAATAGAGAATTGAAAAACCTTGGTTACCCTCTAGTCTTAGTAGATGATTGGAACGAAGTAACTGAAGAAAATTTAGAAATTTGGTGGGCAGAACTCTCTCCTAAATTAGCAGATGCTCGGTGGATGTTAACTACAGAATGGTGGTTTGATCATGTATTTAATAATTAAAAGGCTTTATACGTCACTGTTTTTGGTATTGATATTCTTTAATACTTGTGTATCAAATGAAGATTTATCTTCTCTTCCAAAGCCATATAGTGAAATAGAAACCCTTCTTCCCTACGACAACCATGGGTGGTATTCAAATGCAACACATATAGAGAAGCTTGTGAAAGAATATAACGTTAAAGTCGCAGTCGAAGTTGGCTCATGGTTAGGCTTATCTTCAAGGCATATAGCTTCAATCCTACCAGAAAATGGTAAACTATACTGTATTGATCATTGGCTTGGCACAGATGAATACAGTGAAAAAGATAGAAAAAAGTATTTCCCTACTTTATATGAACAGTTTTTATCGAACACAATTCATGCAAATCTTTGTGATAAAATAATACCCATAAGAGTAGATTCATCTGATGGAGCTCAAATACTATTAGAAAACCGTGTTACACCAGATCTGATTTATATCGATGCCTGTCATTATGAAGAGAGTGTATACAATAATCTTAAATCATATTATCCACTGATAAAAAATAGAGGAATTATTTGCGGTGATGACTATGCACGTCCTGGTGGAGCTGTAAAAAGAGCTGTTCACAGATTTGCAAATGAAAATAATTTAAAAGTTATTGCGAACAGTTATTGGTTTTGGCAACTTCGAGAAAAATAAATATATTACAAAAGGAAGAATATGAAAAAAAATCTCTTTTTATATTTTATAGCTATATATCTAATTAGTCATATAGAAGCTCATCAACCAGGCAGGGCTATTCATCCTCATGGTTATTGGTATGGAACTAATGTAAAAAATCATCATGTATGTGATGAACAACTGGCAAACGCTATAGTAGATTTTTTTAACCAAGAATCAATTAACACTATTGGTGATTTTGGATGTGGAAATGGTGATTATTTAAAGCTATTGATAGAAGAAGGTTACAGCTGCATAGGCTATGATGGTTACCCACAAACCTATGAAATCACTGATGGAATTGGTTTTACTTTAGATTTAGCTGAGCCTATTTTTTTAGATAAAACCTTTGATTGGATAATAAGTCTTGAAGTGGGTGAACACATACCCAAAGAATTCGAAAAAACCTTTATCGAAAATATTCATAGACATAATTCAAAAGGTATTATTCTAAGTTGGGCAACAAAAGGTCAGCCAGGTTTCGGCCATTTTAACACCCAAAACAATGACTATATAAAAGATCTAATGAAAACCTATGGATATATAAACGATACTGAAGCTGAAAATTTTTTAAGATCTAAAGCTTCTTTATGGTGGTTTAAAAATACCCTTATGGTTTTTAGAAAAAATTAGTATCTTTGATTTACTACTTTTCTCATCTTTTTAGCTTTTCCGTAAAATTCAAAATCCTTTTTCCATATTTTGCGAATAAGCTTCTGAATTTCTACATCCTTATCTACATATTCAACCAACGTATTTTTCATATCATCAGGAGTTTTATTTAAATCCCAATCTGTATACTCAATATCAGATCTTTTACAAAACTGCTTGATATCTTCTGATAAATTTTCAAACAAGAAAATAAAATCTATGTCGTCTAATGTTAAATTTTTATGAGAAAGAGCTTCATACTGAAAAGTAATATGAGGATCATAAAAATTGTTTTCTATCATTTGTAAAAAAAGTTTAAAAGAAAGCTTTACATCCTCTCTTTTTTTATAAAAAGCTGCATTCTGTGTCATAACGCAAGGCTTTATTTTTGTAAGAGGTTTAAAGTCATCCCGTTTTTTTAACACTTCCTTATATATCGATATAGGCCGATATAGAGGGTTTCTTATGGCAAAAAGCTTTTTGTAGTTCTTGTTATACTTTTTTGCATCCCATTTCATTTGTTTTTTTGCATTAAGCGCTTTTCTTATTGTGGTTGAACCATTTTTAGGGATAAAACAAAAACAAAGATTTTTTTTATTCTGCTCTTCTACTAAAACCATATCCTGAGGATAATAGCTATACAGATGAGTAAAAATCATAGAAGACATAAGAAAAAATAAAATTCTAAAACACATAGAAAACCTTTAATTTTTTTGAAAAGTGTATCTACTATCTCTATTTGCAGCAACATGTTGAAGAATTTATAGACAAAACATGATAAAATCATTTATTTGTAAGTTAATACAAAAAATTTACAGGATAAAATGAGCATTTTTTCTATCTCTTTTACATTTTTTTTATTAATGGACTCAATTGGAAATGTCCCTATCTACATCTCTTTATTACAAGAGCTACCTTCTCGTAGACAGTACTATGTAATTTTAAGAGAGATGATTATCGCCCTAGTAATTATTTTGCTATTTTTTGTCTTAGGAGATTTTTTATTAGACTTACTAGATGTTAAACAAGATGCAGTACAACTTGCTGGAGGGATCATCTTATTTTTAATCGCTTTAAAAATGATCTTCCCACCACCAAAAGACACTCAACCTGAAACCACAGAAGAACCTTTTATTGTGCCATTGGCAGTACCTCTTATCGCTGGACCTTCTATACTAGCTACAATTATTATCTACTCTCACCAAAATGTTGCAACAAGCGTGGTTATCACATCCTTATTTATTGCTTGGGGTCTTTCGTTAATAGTTTTATTAGGCTCACCTTTTTTACAAAAGGTTTTAGGGAAAAGAGGGATTAAGGCTTGTGAAAAACTTATGGGACTTATCCTTACGCTTATAAGTATTGAAATGCTTTTAAAGGGAATTGCTATGTTTGTAGGAAGGTGTTCTTGAATATCAAGCTAACCGTTTCCTTTCTTGGAAAAGATTACCTAGGCTTCCAAAAAAGCCCTCATGGAAAAACAATTGAAAAAGAGCTTGAAAAAGCTCTTTTTCAAGTTTTACAAGCTCCAGTTTATCTACAAGCTTCCTCTAGATTAGATGCAGGTGTCTCAGCAAAAGGGCTTATTGTTACCTTTTTCTTAGATAAGCATGTAGACTTAAACAAGCTTAAAAGAAGCTTAAATGGGTTGCTGCCAAAAGATATTTCAATTGAAAACATTGAGTGCGTTAATGCTTTTTTTCACCCTTCTCTAGACTCAGTTTCTAAAACCTATCTTTATAGAATTTGTAATACCACGGTCCAATCCCCCTTTTTAAGAGATATTTCATGGCACTATCCTTATAAGAAGATGGATCTAAACCTGTTAAAAGAAAGTGCAAAATCATTTATTGGCAAAATGGATTTTAGCGCTTTTACCCCAGATGACTACGAAAATGCAATTTGTAAGATCGATTCTATTGAAATCTTTGAAGAAAATGGCCATTTTCAAATTTCTATTACTGGCAATAGATTTTTATATAAAATGGTTAGAACTATTGTGGGGACTTTAGTAAACCTATCAACAGGAACAATTGCCCTATCTGAAGTAGAAAAAATTCTGGAGAAAAGACAACGAAAACAAGCTGGGCTAACAGCTCCATCTTGTGGTCTTTGCCTTGAAAAGGTTTTCTATGAAAATAAAGCTTACGCTTTGCATTAATACCCTTATGTCATTTACACTCTATAGGAAAAAGGATTTTTATGATTGAAAGAAATGACCCCTGTTTTTGTGGATCTGGAAAGAAATGGAAAAAATGTCATTATCCAGAGCAACCTGGTGAAACTCGAGATGATCTAGCTCTTAGATACAAAAAAAGATATGGCATCCTTTTAAAAACTCCTGAGCAAATAGAGAAAATCAGAAATTCTTGCAAGCTTGCAGCCAAAATCCTAGATACACTTTGTAAAGAAGCCAAAGAAGGAATGACTACAAATGAGCTAAATAAAATGGCAGAAAGAATGCATTTAGATGCAGGTGCTATCCCCGCTCCTTTAGGCTATGGTGCTCCTCCTTTTCCAAAGAGTATTTGTACTTCTTTAAACGAAGAGGTTTGTCACGGAATCCCAAATAACGAAAAACTAAAAAATGGAGACTTTCTTAACATCGATGTGACTTGTATTCTTGATGGTTATTACGGTGATTGTAGCCGCATGGTAGCTATCGGTAATATTGATGAGGAAAAACAAAGAGCCATGGACACTTCATATAAATGTCTAATGGAATCTATCGATATATGTAAACCTGGTGTGATGATTTCAGAAATTGGGAATGTAATTGAAAAAATTGCTAAAGAAAATAAATGTTCTGTTGTTGATCAATTTGTAGGTCATGGTGTTGGAGTTGGTTTTCATGAAGCACCGCAGGTGCCTCATCACCATAACTCAACACATATACCCATGCAAGAAGGGATGACTTTTACAATTGAACCAATGATTAATATTGGTAAAAGAGAATCTATTATTGACCCTGATAATCAATGGATTGCAAGAACAGTAGATGGGAAACCATCAGCTCAATGGGAACACACTATTGTAATTACTGATTCTGGATATGAAATCTTAACTACTGTATAGATGCTGCAGGTAAGTATTTAGGTCTTTTGCGGATAATTTTATCCATTAGTCCTTGTTTACTTGCAAATACTTTGTCTGAATTGATTAGGTTATCACGATTATAAACATACAACACTTTTGAAATAAACTTAGTATGCTCCCCTGCAAGTTCAACTAATGGAACCATCATAGCAACATCACAAGAGGTTTGAAAAAAATTCCCATGAAACAATAGGTCTTCTTTTTTGATCTTATGAAAAAGTCCAGCATAAAAAGAGCGTAAATGAGTCACCGGCCAGGGGTTTTCTCTTGTTGTGTTGTTTTTGATGTAGTTAATCGGTATTTCTTTTACAATCCCTGCAACAGGATCTCTATAATCACCTATATAAAATAGAAGCTGCCCATAAGTAAGCCATACATTTGGATCTGAATAAACTTTATTTAATGTTGAAAGAACATTGTTGTCATAAAGCCAGTCATCACCGTCTAATATAATTATTATTTCATCAGGCCTACAGGAGTGAATCGCTGAATAGTAATTTCCTAAAGCTCCTTTCTTTTTTTTATTTTTGATCAACTGAATTTTAGAGTGAATTTTTTTCTCATCTATATAAAACTCAACATAATCTGATGTACCATCTGTAGAAACGTCATCGGTATATATCACTCTGTAATTAGAGTAATTTTGAGAAAAAACAGACTCAAGGTTCTTTTTATACCAATGTTTATTGTTATAAGAAGCGATTGCGATCACAAAAGGTTTTTCTTCTATTTGTGGATTTTCAGCAGTGTAAATAGACAAACTAATAAACAAGCAAACTAATAATAACCTCTTCATAAATGAACCTTATTTTTAAAAATTACAAATTTACCTGTTTTTTTTGGTTGATGTCAAAGTGAAAATAGAACTTGTTAGAAAATTTATTTTCTAATAAATTTTCTAACTTATCTATTTACAAGAGGAAACAAATGTTTAATCGATTAGTCTTTCTATCTTTTATTTTTATTCAAAGTCTCACTTACTCTATGCATTTAGACAGAGTAATTTTATCTACTGACAATAATTCAACTTATATAGATTTTTGGCCTCTTGCCGCAAAAGCTTGGAAAGAAGTTGTAGGGGTAAAGCCCACACTAGCACTTATCGCAGACGACTCTGTTGAAATAGATGAATCTTTAGGAGATGTTATACGTTTTAAACCAATAGCAGGTGTATCTAACGCTCTTTATGCACAGGTAATTAGACTGCTATTACCAGCATATTTTCCAAATGAAGTTTGTATAGTTTCTGACATTGATTTAATCCCTCTTCAAAAAGAATACTTTTTTAACTATATGAAAGATTGCTTAGACTCTTCATTTGTAGTATTTAGAGACAAAGCTTATCAAGGAACAAGCTTAAAGCAATACCCTATGTGCTATCTAGCAGGAAGAGGATCAACATTTCAAAAAATCTTCGAACTTGAAAGTACTGATAAAATTGAAGAGAAAGTCAAAGAGTGGCACAACTTAAGCTTTGGCTGGAATACAGATGAAAAAGTAGTTTTTCTATCAACTGAAAAACACAAACTCACAACTCCAATACGCTTTTTAGGGCATACAGTTACAAAAAGAATTGATCGACTAGATTGGCAATACAAAAATGACCTTGTAACAAGCTTATCTTATATTGATGCTCACCTTCCAAGACCTTATTCTAATCACCGAGCAGAAATTGATAAACTTGCTCATTTAATTTTTTCTATTTCAAAGAAACCAAGAATAGGTGGCCTTGATCCACAGAAAATTAATGAATGGCAAAATAGAGATGATGATGGGTCTGTTTTCCCTTGGTTTACAAACTTATTTTTAAAAGAATTTAAAAAATGGGATATGTCTAATTGGTCAGTTTTAGAATATGGCTCTGGATACTCCACTCCTTGGCTTGCAAACCACTGCAAAGAGCTCGTTACTATAGAAGGTAACATTAGATGGGCAAAAAGAGTCAAAGAAGAGCTAGAATACCAAAATCTTAAAAACGTAACTTTCAAGCTAAGAAATACGGAAACCTACATACAGAAAAAAGAAGTTATCTGCGACTATATAAAAGCTGTTGATGAAGATGATAAACTTTATGATTGCATCATCATCGATGGTGCTTATCGAAATGAATGTGCTTTAAGAGCAATAAATCATATCAAGCCTGGAGGGATTATTATCTTAGATAATTCTAATCAAGCTACCTGTGAAATTGATTCATCTCCAATATTTGAGCTATTTAAAGAATTTGAGCATCATTCATTTTCACAAGATAAACACCCTGACTGGAAAACTGATTACTGGATTGCAAAAAAAACAGAAGAAAAACAAGGCCCTTTATCAAATGAACAGAAACACAGACTGATTAATGACCCTGTAAACGATCCCGATCTATCCTATGGAACTCATATTCATCCATTAACTGTTGCTGTACTAAGCACAAAAGGTCCTGTGTTAGAAATGGGATGTGGAGATGCTAGCACTCCTATCTTACATGCCCTATGTGCAAAAGATAAAAGACTATTACTCTCTGTAGATACTGATAAAAAATGGATAGGTCTTTTTACTGATTTAAAAAGAAGTTGGCACCATTTTCAGTATATCCCTTGCTTTGATAATGATTGGGATAAAAACCCAAAACCTCAACTTTGGAATCATGTCGGTAAAGATATGGAAAAATGGTCTGTAGTATTTATCGATCATAGACCCGAAGAAAGAAGGGTTCAAGATATCAAAAGATTTAAAAACCAAGCTGAAATAATTGTTGTTCATGATACAGAGCAGCCTACCTATAACTATGAACCTGTACTATCAAGCTTTAAGTACAGATATGACTATGAAAGATATAAAGCTAGAACAACTTTAGTCAGTAACTTTATCGATTTAAAAGCCCTATTTAAATAGGGCTTTTAAGTCTGTATCTAATACATGACTTTACTCTATTTAAAGAGGTATCCATTCTTGAGCAATAGATATTTGTAATCGGTAATTGATTTGAAGGGCACGAAGCAATGTGGAAAGGTATTTTTTTTCCAGAAATTTCAAAGTCAAAAGGCTTTCTAGAATTTTGAAAGTGTTGAATAATATCCATTTTATTTAACAAAGCTTGCATGGAAAAAAGGGTTGTATCATGACGAGCATATCCAAACCCTCCAAGGGCTGTTCCATCATCTATAAAGTTTTTGATGTTTTTAGACATTTGATACATAGGCATAACAAAACTTTCATATACAGATTGAGTTACCCCCATTAAACCTGCTTCAAGTCCTTTCACCCTATCTGATAACATCCACTTATTTTCTGTAGATGCAAGGTCATACTTATCCTTTAAATAGGATGTACAACTCTGAGAAAAGTGCCAATGTGAGCCATTATGAAAAAAGTATCCCTTCTCTCTCATATATGCAAAAACACTATCTATCGAAGAAGAAATGGTTGTACCTGCATCTATCCATAATACATCTGGATAGATGTCCATACACCCTTTTATGCATACTGGTTTCCAAGAGTACCACCCAATAACAGGCTTTCCCCATGTACGAGTATTTGCTGTAGTTAACATTTGCGCGTTTGTAGGCTCTACTGGAAAAACTCTAACTTTATCAATTGAATTCAAAGTGTTTACTTGTTCATCTGTAAGGCCTAGATCAAAAACTGCAATCTCACCAAGATCATCAAAGTGAAATTTATGAAGCCCTCCAATTAAACACATAACACATCTAAAATACTTAGAATCTGCTGCTGTGCAAATATAGTAAGGAAGCTTACCTTTAACTAGAATATCTTGCATGAGCCTTATAAAACCTTCTTCAGAAAATTTTGCAGCTTGTGTTGATGACAAAAACATATCTATGTTTTTTATATATTGCTCATGATCTTCCTTACTCATACTACTGATATAATCATAAAGCTCTTGATCAGAAGAATATTTTCTTCTGTCAATAAAACAATTTTCAGGGACGTAGTCTGTAATATTAGAAGCTCCCAAATAAATAGGAATACATCCTGCCTGAAAGGCATTTAAGATCTTTTCTGAAACATAACCTTTGATATTTTTCATATTCTCATAACAAAGGCAAAACTTATAAGATGGCATTACATCTATTTTTCTTTTAACTGTTCCCTTATAGGTATTTAGTTTAGCTCCTTCCCAGCCTCTTCCATATAAATCAAAATTTTTAGGGTCTTTTTCTGTAAAAAATTTAATAGCTCTTAGTCTTTCAGAGTAAAGCTCATCAGGATGTGAAGAGTGTTTATTACAAGAAATATTTACTAAAAGTTTTTTACTTTCAAAAGCATTGGATTTTTGTGTCATCTTTTGCATAAAAGGATAGAAAAATTTATGGTATCTCTTCCCATCTACCCAATCATCATTCCATGTAAAAACTTTACTAAATAATTTGTGATACTCTTTATTACTACTATCTGAAGAAGTTGTAGGAGGTTCCCATAAAAAAAGAATCCTTTTTTCATATGGATATTTTTGTAATTGCTCTCTTTCTACTTTGTTAGGCATATCAAAGCAAATAATCGCATCTGCATCATGCAAATTGTTTAAACTATATGCCTGCAAAAGCTCTACATTATTTTTTTCTAAGGCAGCTTTTGCTTCTATTAAAGGTTTTAAGCAACCATCACGATCAAAGATCGGATGGTCTTTTGCAAAGAGTTGCCCCCACTGCCCTGCACTAATATAAACTTTCTTTTTTTTTGCCCTACCTAATACAAGCTCTTTGCTTTTTAAAGGCGTGTAAATATTTTGATCTCTTATTTGTAGATCGATTCTAGTTTGTTTCTGACGATCAATTTTATCATCATTTAATGGAGTTACTCTATTATAGATATACAGTACATCAGGGATAAATCTTATGTGCTTTCCAGCCATTTCAAGCATCGGAAGCATAATAGCCACATCATAAGCCATAGAGTAAAACTCCCCTTTATCCATTAGATCTTCTTTTTTAACTTTATGAAAAAGACCCGCATAAAAAGTTCTTAGCTGTGAAGTAACCCACTCAAAATGCTTACGAAAACCATTTGTGTTTATAACTCTTTCTGGTAATGCTTTACAGTATCCATCGTGTAAAGCTATCCCCTCCCCTAAAAAGTGATTAAACTGTCCATAAGTTAACCATGTATCTGGATCATTATACTCTTGAACAAGCCTATCTAAAACTTTATCGTTAGAAAACCAATCATCTCCATCTAAAGTACATACAATCTCGTAAGGAGCACATAAATGAATAGCCTTATATAAATTCGCTAAAGCGCCTACCCTCTTAGTGTTTCTTATTAGATGAACTTTCTCTTCTAAATTATTCTCTTTTATATACTTCTCTACATATTCTCCTGTTTTATCAGGAGATGCATCATCAATATAAATCACCCTATAATTTGAATATTTTTGAGAAAAAACAGAGTCTAGGTTTCTCTTATACCAGTCTTTATTATTGTAAGAAGGGATCACAATGACAAAAGCTTTATCATTTGGTTTTAGTGTAAGATTTGCCCAGTGACTTGAATAGTTTAAATGAATCTCATCTTGCTCAAACCTATAGATCTTTTTTTCTCTTTTTGTTCTTCTAGATGCTTCAATATTGTGATAACAAAGATTACTTGTTAGTGAGACCTTTTGAAAAAAGGCTCCTTCACTACTAATTCGATTGAAAAACTCTTCTTTTCCTAAATAGGTAAAGTTTTCAATAAAATATCCATATTTTTCATGAATAGACTTTCTCCACATAGGTTGTGATCCTGGAATATCAAGATTCATACGGTATGGCTTATATTCAGGAGTTATCTCATAAGATACAAAAACATTATCTTCAAAGGTATCTTTTGGATTATCAGTAATTAGATAATCTCCATAAACAAGGTCTACTTCTTTATTTTTATCTAAATGATTGGCAAAAACTTCTAATACTTTTGGGTTTAGTCGATTATCTAGTGATGCATAATAAATATACTTCCCTGTTGCTTTTTCAATTCCTTTATTTATGACATGAAATCTTGTGGAATCATACTTTAAGTGAATTAAATGTATATTTGGATGAGAATCTATATATGGCTTTATCAATTCATTTTCTTTTTCTGAAGAGTTACCGTTTACTAATATCAATTCACAATCTCTAAATATTGTCTGCCTAGTAACATCCTTTAGAAAATCACTTATAAACCTCTCACCTTTATATATTGGTGTAACAATACTAACTCTAGGTAAATCAGCTGCAAGTATTTCAAAGATAGTTAATTGTATAACTAAAAAACAAAAAAACCTTTTAAACATAAGCACCTATTAAAAATTTAATTAGAAATTATCTATACTAGGATATTTTTCTGAAAAATCAAAGAGGAAATATCGTGCAAAAAATCCTAATTATTTTATTAAGCGTCTTTTTTACAGGTTTTGGAAATCTTCAAGATCATTTTAAAAAAATAGAAAACCCTGAAATGGCTTGCCCTATTGAAGGAATAGATTTTGTTTATTTAATTAATCTAGATCACCGCACTGAAAAGCTTGATAAAAGTCTAAGACAGTTAGAAAACTATGGAATCTGTCCTTATAGATTTTCTGCAATTAATGGATGGGAGTTATCCCCTATTGAGATTAATAAATTGGGTTTGATTTTCACTGATGAGATGACCAAAAAGCATCCAGTTAGATACTATCCTTCAAACAGAGAAACAGACGGGATAAAACTACCACTTGATCATGGATTTATTGGTAAAACTATTTTTGGTGCTCAAACATCAAAAGGAGCGCTTGGCTGTACATTAAGTCATCTTTCTATTTTACAACATGCTTTAGAACAACAGTTTGATACAATCTTAGTCTTAGAAGATGACATTATCGTTTACCAAGATCCTAATATCTTAACTCAATATATGATCTTTTTAGATGATGAGGTAGGAAAAGAAAATTGGGATCTTTTATATACCGATCCTGAAAACCATATAGCAGGAACTCATATTGTCTGGAGACCTGATAGTAAAAACAACCAATGTTATCAAATAAGAGGTGATCTAAGCACAGATATAACCAAAGTGATTCATCGTTTTAGAACTCACTCTATGATTATTAAAAGGTCTGGAATCATAAAGATCTTAGATTATATGAAAAAAAATCTCATTTTTCTTCCATTTGATAATGAACTATCTCATATTCCAAATTTAAATAAATATCTGCTCAAAAAAAACATCATTACCTATGACCGACAAAGAATAACTGATATTGCAAAAAAGCCCCCTGCTAATAACCTTTGATAGAAAATTCTTGATCAATTAGAGTTGTTCTATTTAACTTAAGGAGCCTTATATTATGAAATATATCCCTGGGATTCTTTGTCTTTTTTCAAGCTTTGCTTTTAGCAAAGATCTTAACTTTGAAAAAGAAAACTATTTTATTAAAAAAGACTATGTTTGCAGAAATGAATATTATCACTTCGATGATAAAAATTATGCTGATAAGTGTCAGAATGAAGTTTATCAATATGCAAAAAAAGTCTTAGATGAAAAAAAGCTAAATACCATAGCTGACATTGGTTGTGGCTCTGGTTATAAACTCGTTAAGTATTTTAAAGATAAAGAGTTTAGAGGGTATGAAATTGAACCTACTTTAAAATACCTACGTGATACTTATCCAAAAAATGAGTGGATTGAAAGTAATCTTAGTTTAAATCCAAAAAAACCTGATGCAGACCTTATCATTTGCTCTGATGTTGTAGAACACCTTGTTAAACCCGACGAACTTTTAAATTTTATTAATAAGTTTAACTTTAAATACCTTGTGATTTCTACTCCTGATAGAAGCGAAGTTGTTAAAGCTCAAGGAAATCTTCAAGGTCTTAAAGGTCCTCCATTAAATAAAGCTCATATGAGAGAGTGGTCTTTCGAAGAGTTTAAAAAGTACATTAGTCAATACTTTCACATCGAAGATCATATACACACAAAAAAAGAGTTCTGGGGACAAGTTATCTTGGCAACCAAAAAAAGCTCTTAACTTTCTTATCTAGCCAGTTTTTTTTCATTCTTTAAAAAACTGGCTGTTTCCAATTTTTTATAAGGCTTTTTATTTAACTTTATCTCTCTGCAACACTTTTGTTGTAGCTGATAGTTTACTTTCACATCATTTATAGGAGTTACAAGATTGTATACATAGAGAACATCAGGGATAAAACGAATATGATCACAAGCCATTTCTAACATTGGATACATTAAAGCATAGTCGTAGGCCATTGGTAAAAACTCTCCATCTATTAAAAGGTCTTCTATTTTTACAAGATGAAAAAGCCCTGCATAAAAAGTTCTTAGCTGTGATGCTACCCACTTATATTGTCTAAATGATTTATTTTGTAAGATTTCTTTTGGGAAAAGCTCTGCTCCACCAGGATATATTTTCTTATCATCGCCAAACCATTGTTCATGCTGACCATAAGTTAACCATACTTCTGGATCTTTATATTCCTTATTGAGCCTTTGTAACACTTTATCATGAGAAAACCAGTCATCCCCATCTAAAGTACAAACAATTTCATTAGGTTTACAAAGATGTACACCAGTATATAAGTTAGCTAGCGCTCCAACTCTTTTTGTATTTTTGATAAGAGTTACTTTATTTTCTTGGTTTTTGTCTTTTATGTATTTTTCAACTAGTTTACCAGTATCATCTGGAGAGGCATCATCTAAATAGATCACTCTATAATTAGAATAGTTTTGATTAAATACTGAATCTAGATTCTTCTTATACCAATCCTTATTTCTATAAGAAGGAATCACAATTACAAAAGGTTTTTCTTCCATAGGGTGTATAGAGCAAAACAATAATAAAAGAAGAGCAAGCAATCTCATAATATAACCTCATTTGAAAATGAAATTTATTTTAGAAAAATTGTTTAAAGATGAAAAGACTTAGTTGAAAGGTAGCTGTTTTTCTACTGCAACAACCTTTTGTTTTTTTAAGATCTTACTGATAAGGGATGACAAGCGTTTGTTTTCTTCTTGAAGATGTAAATACCTTTCTTCGACTTTCTCTAAAAGAAAATATGCTTTTTCAAGATCTTTAGAAAGATAGAGACTACTTTCTTCTTCTTCCATTTGTTTAGCTATAAGAGCTTCATTTAAATGGAAAAGCTCATCTCTTGTTTCATGCAACACTTTATTTTTGTCTTGAAACTGTTTTTTAAGCTCTTGATATTTGGCATCCTCTTTCTTTTGATTTAGCTGTAAAGAAAGCTCATCTAGCCTTAAACAAAGCTTTTTTACATGTGATTGTGAGTGTTCTAGCTTTTCTCTTAAATTAGCTTTTTCTAACTGAGCAATTTCAGATTTTTGAGAAATTGCATAGGCAGTATTTTTTATCTCTTTTACACGATGGGTAAAAAGAACTTTTTTCTGATAAAACTCATGACGTAGATCATTTAATTTTTTTAGAAATTGATTTTTTTCTTTTTTGACATCCTCATACCTTTTTCTAAAAGTTGAAATAGATAGCTGAAGTCCTATTAGTTCTTTTTGATGTTTGTTTTTCTCTTTTTCAAACTGAATTTTTAAGTCATGATTTTGTTTATCTCTTTTAGACAAAAGATCTGCAAGCCTTCTATAACAGGCAAGTAAATCTGCTTGCTCATCTTTTTTATGCTTTATTAAATTAAATTCTTTTTCTGTGTCGTCTTTGTAACGAAGAAAATGTCTTTTTTCTTCTTCTAGCTGATCTTTTAACTCTTCAGATAACTTTTCTTTTTCTTCAATCTTGTCTGTAAAGTTTAAGAAAAAACTCTTTGCATCATGAAAAGAGATAAAAGTAACAAAAAGACCTAGAGCAAATGAGATCTCTACTCCCAATTGCATCAATGAAAATTCTTGCTGATAAGAGTGAATATAAGCACTTAGTCCTAATAAGTAGAGTAAAGATGCATAAAGACCTTTTTGGTCAAATAACATACAAAGGACAAGACCAAATAAAGTGCATGATAAAAACAAAGGCTCTGAAAAGATTACAGCTAACACAGAGCTTGTAATCAAAAAAAACGGGCCTAAGAAAAGCCAAGAAAAAAAAGACGTTTCTTTCCTTTGTTTATCAAACAAAGAATGAATCATTGAAGTCATCCTACTCTTTTTTCTCCGTATAAATATTTCTGGGTTTGTTTGGCAATGAAAAAGTTATTCTTCTAGAAGCTCTAACATTCTACAGATTGTTAAAAACCCCTTTTCAAAGCGATCTAAACCAAAATGTTCATTAGGCGCATGGATCTTATCTCCATCTAATCCATAACCCATAAAGACTACTTCAGAACCTATGGCTTTGTTTAGATCTGCAATAACAGGTATAGAGCCTCCCGCTAGAATTGCAGAAGTTTTTTTACCAAAAATTTCTGAATAACTTTTGGATAAAGCAGAAGCTAATTTAGAATCAAAAGACCCCTTACTCGCTCTTCCTCCATCTAAAAATGTTACCTTAAGATCTATTCCTGGCTGGATATTTTTTTCTAAAAAAGTTTGGACTTGTACTTTAACTTTTTCTGGATCTTGATCAGCTACCAATCTACAAGAAATCTTTGCTGAAGCTTTTGCCGGAATCACAGTTTTAAACCCCTCTCCCGTATAACCACCTGTCATCCCATTAATTTCAATAGTAGGTCTTGAGCTATTTGCTTCTTTGGAAGAATACCCTCTTTCTCCTGAAAAAGCTTTGATATCAAACTCTTTACTGTATTTTTCTCTATCAAAAGTCATATCAAGATGTTCTTTTTCCTGATGAGTAAGCTCTTTTACATCATCATAAAAACCATCTACTGCAACTTTGCCATCTTCAGTCCATAACTTTGCTAATAACTCTGATAGAGCTCTGTTTGGATTGTAGGCAAGCCCACCATGACAACCAGAATGCAAATCTGTATTTGAACCTGTTAACTCTATTTCAAATGGTAAAATCCCACGAGCACCTAAAGTAATAGTAGGAGTGTTTTCATCAATCAAAGTAACATCAGGAACCAATAAATAATCTGCTTTAAACTTATCTTTGTATTCGGGGATTTTATCAGCTAGGCCTTTTGACCCTATCTCTTCTTCCCCTTCAACAACGATTTTAATATTGATCGGAAATTTCTTTTTCAGTTCTTTTACAGCCTTTAAAGCTGTAAGAACATAAAAGTTTTGCCCCTTGTTATCCTGAGCTCCTCTTGCATAGACTTGATTGTCTTTTATTGTTGGCTCAAAAGGTTTTGAGTCCCATAACTCTAATGGGTCAACAGGTTGAACATCATAATGTCCATAAATAAGTAATGTAGGACCTTTTTCTGAAGAAAGATCCTCACCATAAACTAGTGGTAATGTGGAAGTTTCTAAAAGCTCTGTTTTTAGACCAATGTCTTCTAATTGGCCCTTAACAAAGTTTGCGCAATCAATGCATTGAGGCTTATAAGATGGATCTGTACTAATGGATTCAAAACGCAACAGAGTAAAATACTTTTCTAAGATCTCTTTCTGATTTTCCTGAAACCACTTTTTGTACTCATCCATATTATGCCTCCAAAGACTCTTCCTTCTTCTTGATAAAAACTTGTTGAGCGCTTTCTAAAAGATATGAAGCTAAATCTTCATCTCCCTCATAATTTAGCGCTACTTCCATTTTTCCATCTTTATTTGGTTCTTGGCAACTAATTAGAACATAACAGGCACACTTTTGCCCCAATGCTTTTTTTAAAAACTCTAAGTTTTTCTCCTCCACACTGAGCTCCTATGATAAAAATTTTCAACACTATAGTTCCTTTCGTAAATCTTTCAAACCAAAAGATTTTTCCATCAGAAACTTTTTACCTGACTATATAGGTTAAATAAATAAAAGCAAGAGTCTAAAATTTCTTTAAAAAGTATTGTTCTTTTTTTAATAAAATTTTCTCATAGGTAAACTTTAAAATTAAGAGAATATCTTCCCTCTAAAATAGAACCTTGTATTTTCTTGTTTTTTTTCTATAACCTATCAAAAAAAAAGTAATAACAGATGAGAATTTTTGTAGTCTTATGTTTTGCAATCACAGCTATATATAGTAAAAACAACTTTCGTTATTACTCTCAAAAAGGACAAGACAAGTGGCTTGTCGAAAAGATTTTTAAAGAAAAACAAAATGGATATTTTGTAGATCTAGCTGCAGCAAATGGAAAATATTTAAGCAACACGTATACCCTAGAAAAACAATTGCATTGGCATGGCATCTGCATAGAACCTAATCCTCTATTTCTAGATAAACTCATAAAAAATCGTTCATGTATTATAGATACAAGTTGCATAGACTTTACACAACACGAAATAGAATTTCGTATTGATAATAAAGAATTAGGAGGAATCATCGATGATGATGTAGATAATAATCTATTGCATAGAAGCAAAGAAATTGAAAAATCAAGATTAAAAAATAAAACAATTCTTCTTACCACTAAAACCTTAGAACAAATCTTGGATCAATACCAAGCGCCTAAAGTTATTGATTATCTAAGCTTAGATGTAGAAGGAGCTGAGACAAGAATCTTAAAAGATTTTCCTTTTGATAAGTGCATTTTCCTTGCGATGACAATAGAAAGACCCTCAAAAGAACTAAACGAAATCTTATTTAAGAATGGATATGTTTTTGTGAAAAATTTTAGATGTGATACCTTCTATGTTCATAAATCAATAGAAAATCTAGATCAAATAAAGAAAAAAACTTTTACTCAACTTCCAATGAAAGATTGGTAAATGCTAAACTTTATTGATTGGTCTACAAATCAAGAAAAAGTTTTATGATTAATTCTATTATACTCACAGAGCTTCACAATATAACCAGTCAAAGAATAGATATATCTCCTCCTCTACATAAAGATCCTCTAATAATATCCGGACTTGCAATTATCGCCATCTGAGCTTTAGGGCTTAGCATGAAAAGTTGTTATGATTATTTTTATAATGAAAGGAGGGAAGAGACCCTCATTGAGGTAGACGAATTAGAAATCGAACCTATTGGCGTCTTAGATCAAAGATTTGTAGGAGCTTGATTTCTTTTTTCTTAATAAAAATTGTGATAAACTAGAGAGAAATTAAGAGAGGTCCAAATGGCTGTAGCAAAAAGAATATTCCTATTTCTTACTGTAAACTTTTTAGTTGTTATGATGATTTCTTTCATCATGAGAATATTGAATGTATCTCCTTATTTAACTCAACATGGGTTAAACTTTACCGCTTTATTAATTTTTTGCTTTATCTGGGGATCTGTAGGAGCTTTTATTTCCCTTCTACTTTCAAAATCCATGGCAAAATGGATGATGAAAGTTCAGATAATCTCACCAAACACAACAAATGAAACAGAAAAACAGCTTTTGCAAATGGTTGAAAAACTTGCAAAAGATGCTAATATCCCTATGCCTGAAGTTGGAGTTTATAACTCTCCTGAAATTAACGCTTTTGCAACAGGTGCTACCAAAAGAAACTCTTTAGTAGCGGTATCTTCTGGTTTAGTCAATAGATTTAAAACCAATGAGATTAATGCTATATTAGGTCATGAAGTTTCTCATATCGCAAATGGAGACATGGTAACTATGACTCTATTACAAGGAATTGTAAATGCCTTTGTAATGTTTTTAGCAAGAGTGTTAGCTCATGTTTTAACTTCTAGAGGAAATGGTCGCCAAAGATCTTTTATGGCCTACTATGCTCTTGTAATCGTCTTTGAAATCTTGTTTATGATTCTAGGTTCTATAGTTGTTGCTACTTTCTCAAGGTTTAGAGAATATAGAGCAGATTTAGGAGGCGCTTACCTTGCAGGTAAAGATTCTATGATTGGCGCTCTTGAAAGCTTAAAAGCAACTCAAAATATTGTAGATGAAAGTAAAGATAGCCCATCATTTCAAGCTTTTAAAATTTCTACTTCTAAAAGATCTTGGATGCAAGTATTTGCTTCACATCCCCCTTTAGATAAAAGAATTGAAAGACTTAAAAATCTTTCTATATAGTATTGACTATCGCAAAAAACCTTAAATTCTAGTATCATAGCTACATAATTTGAGGATATATGGCTAAAACAGTTGTTGTAGGTATGAGTGGAGGAGTTGATTCTTCAGTATCTGCCCTACTATTAAAACAGCAAGGATACAATGTAATTGGTCTTTTCATGAAAAATTGGGAAGAGACTGACAATAGAGGTGTATGTAAAGCATCTTTAGAGTACGAAGATGTTGTGAAAGTCTGTAATAAGATTGATATCCCCTGTTATTCAGTAGAATTTACAAAAGAGTATCAAGACCTGGTATTTAAACATTTTTTAGAAGAGTATAAAAAAGGATTTACTCCAAATCCTGATATCCTCTGCAATCGAGAGATCAAATTCCATCACTTTTTAAATAAAGCATTAGAATATGGCGCTGATTATTTGGCAACTGGCCATTACTGTCAAAATATTCTTATACATGGAAAGCAGCATCTTGTAAGAGGAAAAGACCCAGGCAAAGATCAAAGTTATTTTCTCTACACAATTAAAGATAAGATCTTAGAAAAAGTGCTTTTTCCAATTGGACACTTAGAAAAGTCAGAAGTTCGAAAAATAGCTAAAGAGCATAACCTTGTCACTCACAATAAAAAAGACAGTACAGGTATATGCTTTATTGGTAAAAGAGATTTCAAACCCTTTTTATCTCAATATCTAGCTACAAAACCTGGGCCTTTTATGACTTTAGATGGAAAACAAATGGGAACTCATGATGGAGTTGCCTTTTATACAATAGGTCAAAGAAAAGGGCTTATGATCGGTGGGCAAGGTGAACCATGGTATGTGGCAAAAAAAGATCCTGAAAAAAACATTGTTTATGTTGTTCAAGGTGATAAGCACCCTGCTTTGTTTACTAATGAACTTATTGCAAGTGATATTTCATGGGTGGCATCTACACCAAGCTTTCCGCTAAAGTGCACAATTAAAACTCGCTATAGACAAACAGATACTCCATGTACGGTCTATAAAGATGGTGATAAACTTAGAGTTGAGTTTGAAAAACCAGAAAAAGCTGTTACAGTTGGTCAATCTGCTGTTTTTTACCAAGATAATGTTTGTCTTGGAGGAGCTATTATTTGCAATACAAATCAACCAGCTGTTTTATAGTTTACTTTTCTTTTAAGATCCAAAACCAGTTCCATTTGCCCTGAAGTTTTATTGATATCTTCAAGTAATTCAATTAAAGGAAATACCCTAGAGCCTCAAGTTCTCTTTTGTACTTAATTAAAACTCTTCTAATAAGATTTTTAAGGTCTACATCTTCATTCTTTTCTAGATTTATATGTTTACCATGAAAGCCGGTTTCCGTATCCCATTTACCAAAATGATGATACTTCTTAATATGGGAAATCACACTTTCTTTTGAAAAGCACTCTATGATATTGATCTTATCTTCATTGAAGATTTCTATATCAAAGTACTTTTCAATCTCATTAAATAAATAGTCAAAATCGTTTACAAAGCTTTCATATTTCAATACAAGAACATTGAACCCTTGACTTTCTAGCCTTTTAGCCTTATCAAATAAAAAAAGATAATCTTTAATTCTCTGTTCAATGTATTTTTCATTAATCTTAGTTGGACAAATCACTTTGCATAAAGAATATATACTGTCTAAAGGGTTTCTTTTAGTGACAATAAAAACACTATTTAAGTTTTTAAAAAAACCATCGTCAGGAAAATGATCTCTTTTACTTACTATATTTTTATTAACTATCCATCCTGGGGATTTGAAGTTTTTCTCTTCTTCAAACAAATACCTAAAGATATTATAAACTAAAGTACTACCTGTTCTCCATGGAGCTGTAATAATAAATTTATCAAATCCACCACTGTTATATTGTTGAACTCTTTCATGGATAACTTCTTTGGTATCATCACAGTCATTTCCATAGATTGAAAAATTTGAAATTAGCCCTAAGATTAATAGCCTAAAAAACATCATCACCTACTCATTTAACAATTTTATCACCTGTTCAGTGTCAAAATAATCCGCCACTTATTGATGTAATAGTGGTGGGTTTTTATTCATACAGCAGCGGTAATACTTCTTTAATGTCAAAATAGTTTCTCACTTCACAATGTAGCAATGGAGGTTCTTGATACATCCACTCACAGCAGCTGTTAGCATGATATTTTCCTCTTATTTCAGAACCTATTAAAGGAGATAAAAACATCTTTTCATTTGCTAAACCAGCCATAAAAGAAAAACTACTTGAAGCCCCTATTAAAACAGGAGCAAAAACCATTATAGCAAAATCTTCCATAATAGAACCTGTTTCACAAACAACCTCATATCCATTCTTGTTTAAAAAGTTTATAAAAGCATTTAGGTATAAACAACTCACTTCTTTTTTTTGAAGGTTCGCACTATGAAAGTTTGCTGATACAACCCTTACTGTTTTATTATTATTGTCTTCAAACATAATTTTCTCTAAAGCCCAAAAATAAAATGAATCTTTATTCAAATGGTGACCATAGTTTCTAACGAATGGAACATCTCCTAATCTGTAATGTATAACTGGTTGTTTTACCTCTTTAGAAAAACCAGATTCTATAAGTGCTTTTCTTATCACTTTTTTACAAATACCACTAAGAATATCCTGATAAATTAAGTAATAAGGATCTGCCATTTTACCCCATTCAGCTGAGGACCATGGCCAATTGATACTCCAAATTTCTTTTGGAAAGCTTTGTAAAACGTTTTTATCTTCCTCTGTAAGGTCAAGAATTAAAGGAAGCTTTTTATAAAATGAAAGGATCTCTTTATTACTTTGATATTTAAGCAAAGTATTTTGATCTAGCTTTTGACCTTTCATACTCGATTGCAATAAAAGATGAAAATACTTCATTAAATGATTGCCTATAGCATTTTTGTTAGAGGCATTAATGATAGAAAAGGAAGCTACGATAAAAACGAAAACTAAATTATTTATATACATTTGAAATAGTAAAAATATAATATGTCCTACAGTGTATACTCTAGCCCACTTTTGGGTTCAAGGAAATTTTATAAAAAGAATACACGAATCATAAATCAACTAAAAAGAAAAGGATAATCAATGAATAGATTTCAATTAACACACTTAGCGTTAATAACCTTTTTTAGTACTTTAATAGGTTTCAACACTGAAAATGAAAATCTAAAAAAACAAACATTTTATTCTCAAGCAAGTCAGGATGAATTTGTATATACACTCTTATATGACTTATTGAACAAACAAGACTCCGGCTATTATCTTGAAATTGGAGCTGGATATCCAAAAAGAATTAATAATACCTACTTTTTGGAAAGCAATCTAGATTGGAAAGGAACTAGTATAGATATTTCTCCCAACTATAGATTTGAATGGAAAAATACAAGAGTAAATAAACTATTGCTAGCTGATGCAACTAAAGTAGATTACTCAGAAGTTTTAGAAGAGTTTCCCCAGGTTATAGATTATCTTTCTTTAGATATTGATCGCGCATATGACCTAGTATTAGAAAAAATCTGCTTTGATACTCATCTATTTAAAATCATTACTATTGAACATGATTATTATCGCTATGAAGACCAATTTCGATTAAGAGAACGGGAAATACTAACTGAATTAGGCTATTATTTATTATGCCCAGATGTCATGAACCAAAGATATATTTTTGAAGATTGGTGGATTCATCCAGATGCATTCCCAGAAGATGTTTTATTAAAGTTATGTACTTTAGACCTTGATAACAAAGAACATACCTACATTATTTCTCAACTTAAAACTATAATCGAAAACAATTAATTACCTTAAGATTTATACTTCAAAAGCTAAAGAGTGATTCTTTAGCTTTTGACTTTCTCTTAACCTTTCAGCATATTTAACGTTACTTAGACACTTTTGTTTTAATTGCTCTAGCATATTTAAACGCCTATCTGACATTCGCCTAAAAAGCTTTATCTTAGTTTTTATTTTTAAAAGAGACCAAAAGACTTTTTGTAAGGGATAGTTATCATTCACTTCTTCTATAAAACTAGTATTAGCAAAAATATGATGAATTTTTTTACATACAGCTTTTCTAGATGGATTATCGAATAAATTTGTAATAGTAGTTTCTAGATCTGCAAGATTGCATCTAGATTGCGATTTTGTATAATTTATTAATCTCATGATCTAAACAAGTGTTAATTTCTCAAAGCTTAGAGAGAATACACGAGTTGGAGCTATTTGCTCAATAAGGTTTTCAATAGAAGTTTTTCTTTGGATTACAAAATCTACTTCCTTAATAGAAGCAATAAGTTCTAATAGATCAAGATCATGAACTTTTGTTGTGGTAAGAACAAGTTCTTTTCCCTTTTCTGCTAGATCTTTAATCGAACGAAACATTTTTAAAGAAAAGTCCTCTAGCGCTTCTATGTCAACAAGAGTAATATTTTGATCTTCTAGTATATGCTTTAAAGCGTACAGATGTTGATCATCAAATATCTTGTTATGACTATCTTTTCTTAAAAGTCTTTTTGCTAAATCAGATAAAGTAACTTGAACACAACCAAGCTTTTCAATTGCTATACCAGCGCAAATATTTGCAAGTTTTACTGACTCAACAATAGTAAATTGGTTAGCTAGCCCTAAAGTTACCGCAGCAAGAACGGTATCTCCTGCACCGGTAACATCAACCACTTCTTTTGAATGAACTGGTACATCAGTTCTATTTTTGTTTTTATCAAAAATAGAAACCCCTTTTTCAGATCTTGTGATGACTAAGTTTGATGCAGAAGAAGCGTTTAAAAGGTGTGAAGCCACCTTATCTAAACAAGAACCTACAGGCATTTTAGCTGCTAAATAAGCTTCTTTTTCATTGGGTTTTATTAAACTTGCGCCTGAATATTTTGAAAAATCCAACCCTTTTGGATCTACTATAACTGGACACTTTGATCGATTACAAAGATCAATGATCTTTGTAAGTAAACTATCTGTTAAAAACCCTTTAGCATAGTCAGAGATTGCTACTGCAGAAATCAAATGGAGTTTTTCTTCTAGTAGCTTGATCACTTTTTCTTCTAAGTGAGTATCAAGCAAAACTCTATCTTCATGATCTATTCGAAATACTTGCTGTTGAGAAGAGATTAGTCTATTTTTTACTGTTGTAGGATAGTTATCCTGACAAATCATCGCTCTTGTATCAGCTCCTTTATCTTTAAGGATTTTTACAAGTTCTTTGCCTCTTGCATCATTTCCAACTCTTCCGATCGCAAGAACATCAGCTCCTAATGAAAGCAAGTTTAATACAACATTGCCCGCCCCACCTGGAAGTGAAAATTCATTTTTTACATGCAGTACAGACACTGGTGCTTCTGGGCTGATTCTTTCAATATCACCTTCAGTATAAGCATCAATCATAAAGTCTCCGATTACACAAACAGAGACTTTTTCTAATTTCGAAAAAACTGTAGTTAGATTACCATCTTTCATCAGTTACAAGGTAATTTTGTACATAATCTTTTACCGCTTCTTTTATACTCATGCATCCAAGGTCTTTTTGCTTGTGAACCTCTAAATACTTTTGCATATCTGCACAAGTATAGTTTTGGTACTGTTTTTTTAATTGATCTGGCATGTCAATATACTCTAAAGACTTTTCTACTCCAAGAGCTTCAAAAAAGCTATCGGCCATTTGGTTAAAGGTTGTTGCATTACCAGTTCCGATGTTAAAAATACCAGAAACATCTTTAAATGCATCATCTAATAGATTTCCGCACATTTTTACTGCATCTTTAACATAGATAAAATCTCTTTTTTGATCCCCATCTGCAATCTTTGGATCTGTAGATTTAAAAAGCCTTACTTTCTTATCTTTATGGTATTGCTCATACATCTTATAGATGATTGAAGTCATAGATCCCTTATGGTTTTCATTAGGACCAAAAACATTAAAAAACTTAAGACCTACAACTCTATCTAAAAGCCCTTCTTTTTGTAGGTAAAGATCAAATAGCTGCTTTGAAAAAGCATAAAGGTTTTGAGGTTTTAAAAGCTCAATTTTATCATGATCATCTTTAAAACCATGCTCACCATTTCCATAAGTTGCTGCTGAAGATGCAAAGATAAATCTATGCTCATGCTCTAAGGCATATTCACATAAGGCAACTGAAAAATGGTAGTTATTATCCATTAGATAATCACCATCAGTCTCACAAGTATCTGAACAAGCTCCGAGATGAATAAAAGCTTCAATCTCTCTTTCCCTTCCATCTAAAAAAGCAAAAAGCTCTCCTATAGAAATAAGGTCTACAAACTTTTTACCAACAAGGTTTTTCCATTTACCATCAGATCCTAAATCATCTACTAAAAGTAAGTTTTCATATCCTTGGTTATTTAAATGTGTGACAAGGTTAGAACCTATAAATCCAGCTGCTCCAGTAATCACTATCAGTTGATCAGAAAAAATCTCTTTTTGCTTCATAAAAAAACCTGCTTAATCTTTTGTTAGTTTGCAAAAGACTATAGCAGGAAATTGTTTTTCTGAAAAAGGCTTCTCCAGACAAAAAAAAATCAATCTCTTTTAGGAGATTGATTTTTTTATAAAAGCTTTTAAGAAAGAAAAATTATTCAGTTTCTTCTTGAGTTTCTTCTTCTTCTTTTTTCGGCTCTTCTTTTATTTCTTTCTTAGGATTTGCTTTTTCATACTCTTCAGATTTAACATTCACAGTAATTTGTGATTGCACATCTTCTTTAAGTGAAAGAGTTATGTTAAATGAACCAAGCTCTTTAATTGGCTTTTGTAGGTTTACAAATTTCTTATCAACCTCTAAGCCATGCTCTTCTTTCATTCTATTTGCAATATCTGAAGCTGATACAGAACCATAAAGATGACCTTCTGGATCTACTTTTACATCAAGAGTGATAACTGGAGATTTTTCAATCTTCTTAGCTAGCTCTTGAGAATCTTTTAGATCTACTTCAGCTTGCTTTGCTCTTTCTTCTTTTAAACGAGTTTGCATACGTAATGTGTGCTTGTTTGCAAATGTTGCTTTTTGCTGAGGAAGTAAAAAGTTTCTTGCAAAACCTTTTTTTACTTCTACAACATCACCACTTCTACCTAGTGCATCTATATCATCTAAAAGTAATAAACGCTGTTTCTGTCCCATTTGTGCTCTATCTCCCTATTAATCTCTTGCGACAAACGGAAGCAGAGCCATATGTCTTGCGCGCTTTATCGCTTTTTTTAGTTTCTTTTGAAAATATGCAGATACTCCAGTGATTCTTCTAGGAATAATTTTTCCTCTATCAGTTACATACTGCATAAGAGTTTCTATGTCCTTGTAATCAATTTGCTTTTTACCAGATGCTCTGAAAGGACATTCTTTTTTTCTTTTTGAATTTGAAGAGGGTCTAAAACTCATTTTCTTGCTCCTTTAGAACTTTCTGCAGAAGTAAAGAATTCTTTTTTCTCTTCTTCTACTTTCTCTGTTTTCAACGTCATGAATCTAATTAAATCTTCATGTAAGTGATACTCTTGCCACAGATCGCTAACTATTGCAGCTGGAGCAGAAAAATATAATAAATAATAATATCCTTCTCTCTTACCATCAATTTGATAAGCTAGCTTTTGTCTTCCATGATCATGGATTTTATGAATCTGGCCTTGCTTTTCTTCAATCCCATGAGTGATTTTATCAAGAGCCTTTTTTCTAGATTCCTCACTAAGGGTTGCATTTAGGATATACATTCCCTCATAGAGTTGACTATTATCCTTGGTCATTGATTGTTTCCTCGTTTTGTATTTTTTTGGCCCTGATATTCGCTTTATTCATCGCTTCAGTAAGCCCATATTTTATAAATATTTCTACAAAACCTGATGCTTTTTCTATAAGTCCAGGTAATGTTTTTTGTTCATTAACGGTAAATTTTCCTAACACATAGTCAGATAAATTTCCTGGATTTTTCCCTACCCCAATTTTTAATCGGGGATAATCATTTGTTCTTAGGTGCTGCTCTACACTTTTAAGGCCATTATGACCCCCTGTTCCGCTTCCTGTTTTTATACGAAACTCACCTAAGTCTATCGCAACATCGTCTACTATAATTAATATATTTGCTAATGGGATCTCGTAAAAGTCCGCTGCTAACCTTACCGATATTCCACTATCGTTCATATAGGTAAGTGGCATTAGCAAATAAATTTTTTCCTTATCAGTAGAAAAAGAGGACATAAGTCCTCTTACTTTTTTTTTCTCAGTAAATTCTATGTTGTGTTTAGAAGCTAGATGCTTTACAACCTCAAATCCAATGTTATGTCTCGTTTTCTCGTAGCGCTTTTCTGGATTTCCAAGGCCTGCAATCAAATACTTCTGCAACACTTAACTCCTACTAAAACTACCTCTTAGCAACAACTGCTACTACTTCCTTTAAAGAAAGAAGAGGTTTTACACTAGAAGGAATCTCTACTGATTCTAAACTCTTGTTTTCAAGTAATCCAATATCAGAAACATCAATAAATACTTCTGAAGGAATATCTTTTGGTAGACAGCTAACCTTTACAGAACGGATAGCTTGTTTTAACACTCCACCAAGTTTTACTCCCTTACACTCTTCGGATCCTTTAAAACGAATAGGCACTCTTAACTTTACAGGCTTATCATCTTGTAGTCTCTGAAAATCAATATGTTCGATTTGATAAGATGTTCTGTGATATTGAATCGATTTGATAATTGCACGTGTCTTTTTTGAACCAGATTTTAAGTTAAATACTGTAGTAAGAATCTCTCCTTCAGCAAGCTTTCTTAAAATCGCTTCGAATTCAGGAAGATCAACTACAACACTTTCGTTTTCCTGTCCTGCTCCATAAACTACTGCAGGGATTTTCTTGTCCCTTCTTAGTTTGTTAATTTTCTCTTCTCTTTTAGTAACCTGTAGATCCATCAAATAGCCTTCGTTTTACAACTCATTGTACTGTCATTTACCCCCTCGATTTCAAAAAGTATTTATAGGAAGTAAATGAGAACTGGGGTGGAAGGATTCGAACCTCCGCATGGCGATACCAAAAACCGCTGCCTTACCACTTGGCGACACCCCACCATTTCTCCAAATCGGCGAAATGAAATAAGAATCATGTTAACTGACCTCTCTAATTATTTGCAATACCTATGGGGGAAAATTTCACCCCCTTTCTTTTTAACCCGCCGTTAACTATAACTAAAAAAAAATTTGATTTGCATTTTGAAGGTCGTACACGTAGCATCAGAGCTTTATCCCCTTGCCAAAGTAGGAGGTCTTGGAGAAGCCACTTTTGGGCTTCTTCATGCATCTAACTCTAACATACAAGCAGCTATTATACTCCCCTATTATCCATGGATAAAGAAAAATGCTTTCTCTTCTATAAAAAAAGAAGTCCAATTTACAGTAACTGTTGGTAAAAAAGAAATTGAAGTCTTAGCTTATAAAGCTAAACTTAAAAATTTTACTGTTATCTTACTAAAGGAAGATCTCTTTTTTAATAGAGACAAAGTCTATGGATACAAAGATGACACTCAGAGATTTCTCTTTTTATCTAAAGCTTCTATAAAATTTTTAAGTTTGGTTGAAGATCGTGTAGATATTCTTCATCTCCATGACTGGCATACAGCTCCTTGTTTACCTATAATAAAAGACCTTTATCCTAAAGCAACATTCAAAAAAACTATATTAAGCATTCATAACCTTTGTTATCAGGGTCATGTTCAAAAAAAGCTCTTACAAGAGTATGGGATCGAAAAAAGTTTACCTGCTTTAAAGGATGAACACCAAAAGAATGGATATAATCTATTAAAAGGTGGAATTGAACTTGCAGACCTTGTGATTGCTGTATCCCCCACTTATGCAGAGGAGATCAGACAAAAAGACCAGTGTTTTGGCCTTTTTAAAACCATTAATAAGAATAAAAAGAAGATAACAGGAATATTAAATGGAATTGATACTTCTATCTGGAACCCTGAAAAAGATCCTTTTCTAAAAAGAAAGTATCACGCTAAATTACCTATTTCAAAGATAAGAAAAGCAAAACAAGAGAATAAACAAAGCTTATTTAAAGAACTTAACTTATCCATATCAGACAAACCACTAGTCGCCTACATAGGAAGACTTAGTGAACAAAAAGGGCTAGAACTTATAGAACATGCCATTAAAAGAGCAAAGAAACTGGGATATCAGTTTGTTTTACTTGGTTCAAGCACTGACAAGAAAATAGATAAGCACTTTCATAAACTTAAAAAGACTTATTCTAGTGATGATGTACAACTATATATAGGGTTTAATGAAAAACTTGCTCACCTTATTTATGCTTCAGCTGATTTTATGATTATCCCTTCTGTTTTTGAACCTTGTGGTCTTGTACAAATCATTTCTTTTCACTATGGAACAGTTCCAATAGGAAGAAAAACAGGTGGACTTACCGATACTATAGTAGATAAAAAGAATGGTTATCTATTTGACACTTATTCTGAAAAGAGTTTTGACACGTGTTTAAAAAACGCGATAACAAACTTTCCCAAAAAAGCTCATGAAAAGCTTATAGAGCAATCGCTTAAACAAAACTACTGCTGGTCATTCAGAATTTCTGATTACATAAAGAAGTATAAGTAATTATTGTTTAACTAGTTCCTTTTTAGGCTTAATCCACCATCTTGTCTGCCAGTTTTTATACCAAAAGCCACAACTATCTGGTTTTTTCTGATGGGTAATCACGGTTTCCCAGTTTTTCATAAGATCAAAGACTTTAAAATAGTAGGTTCTTTCACTATTGTCTAACATTAGCACCCCACCAGGCTTTAGCAACTGTATAGCATTTGCTATACAGCCTTTTCTATTTCTACCATCAACTAGTATCAAGTCAAATGACCCTTTTTCAAGGGACTCACATATAGAATAATAAGGAGTTTTGCGATAAATCAAATTTACAGGATTACAGTTTGGATCTTGATTGATCTTAACAGCAGTGTTGTAATGCCAATCAAGAGCATGTTCAACAGATGTAAGATTTTTTGTTCTTTTAGAAAACCATATAGTAGATGCGCCACAACCAAACTCTAAGATTTTAGCATCTTTATGCTCTTTTAAATATTGATCTAAAAATACTATCGATTCTTCTGTTAACCAAGGCACATCTCTTGCCTCTAAAACAGTGAACAAAAAGAGTAAATAAAAAAACGTCCGCTTCATTTTTTTCCCTCAGAGTTAAAGATATACCTACATTCCATCCACTGCTTACCTTTATAAAGGTAGTATTTTCCATGAGTAATCACTTTCTCTTTTACAGCTTTTTTCCAAGCTTCATAAGCTCCTTGATAGTTCACATCATCTATCACTAAAACTGTATCTTGATGAGCATGTTTTTTTAAGTTGATAATCTCATGCCAAGCATGATCTCCAAAATGCCAACCATCTATGTAAATAAGGTCAAATTTATCAATATGGCTTTTTGAATATTCTGGAATAGATACCTTTGAATCCCCTTTAATTAAGCTATGTCTTTTTGGATACTTTTTATCTATGTATTCTTTTGCTGAAAAGGAGTACTTATGTTTCATAATATCAAAAGATGTTACAAGAATATCGCCCCTCTCTTCTAAAAAAAGTTCACTTGAATGACCGGCATTGAACCCAACTTCAGCGATTTTTCGAATCTTTACGCTCTTTTTTAGTAAGTTTTTAAAATATTCCGGCTGTTCTTTACCTGCTGAATAGATATGGCCTTCTAATCCTGAGTGCCCTCTTTTTTTTAAAAACTCATCTAAAGTCTCTGAATATACAAATGTGGCTAAAAATAAACATGTTAACCTAAGTGTTTTTAATAACATCTTTCTCTCTTCAATAAAACCAATGGAAAAATAGTATAAAAAAAAATCCTTTTGTACAAATTAGAATTTTTAATAGACTTCGTTTCCTAAAAATTTTAACTATTTATGCATGCTTAGGTATTTACTCCTCACCCTTTCTTTTTTTTCCTTAGCTGTTTTTGGAAATGACCAACCTATACTCATGGTTATTGGCACAAGACCTGAAGCATTGAAGATGATCCCTTTATATAAAGAGCTTAAAAAAAGAAAGATTGATGTTGTCCTTCTATCAACTGGTCAACATAGAGAGTTATTAGACCAAGTTTTTACTATTTTTGATCTTAAGCCAGACATAGACCTAAAGTTAATGAAAACAAATCAAGACATCTTCTATCTAACATCAGAGGTAATGAATGAGACAAAAAAAGTTATCCAATCTATAAATCCAAGTCTAGTTCTTGTTCAAGGAGATACAACAACTGCTTTTTCTTCTGCTCTTGCTGCTTTTTATCTAAACATCCCAGTTGCTCATATTGAAGCTGGACTAAGATCAGGTAACGACCTTCTTCCTTTTCCAGAAGAAATGAACAGGCAAGTGATCTCTAGACTTGCAACCTATCACTTTGCACCAACTAAGCTTGCAAAAAAACAACTCCTTGCTGAAAACATCGATAGCTCTACTATCTTTGTAACTGGCAATACTATACTAGATAGCTTGTTCTATATAGAAAAAGAAATCTCATCAGGTAAAATCAGTCCATCTAACTCAATTGTGCAACAAGTTCAACAAACTAAAAACCTAGATGGTAAGATTTGTCTGTTTACTGTTCATAGAAGAGAATCTATCAACTCTGGGTTAGAAAAAATCTATCATGCGATCAATCTATTATTAGATAAGTATCCCTACCTATATATAGTCTATCCTATTCATCCAAATCCAAACATTCATAAAGCATTTAATCAATGTTCTTTAAAAAATCATCCTAGGATCTATAGTTGTGATCCTTTAAATTATGTAGATCTTGTTTATCTTCTTAGCCAATCAGATCTTGTAGCAACAGATTCAGGTGGGATCCAAGAAGAAGCCATTAGCTTGGGAAAACCTACTCTTGTCTTAAGAAATCAAACAGATAGAAAAGATGCTGAAATTAATGAAGCCTACTTTTTAGGAGGAACATCCCCTGAAACAATCCTTCCTCAATTTGATAATCTCTTAAAATCACTTAATTACAACAATCGACCATCATTTATCTACGGATCTGGAATTAGTAGTGAATTAATTGCAGAACAGTTAGTTATATTAAATTTAATAAATTAATTATAATTATAGTTGAATTACAAATGATTTTGTTTTATTAGTTCGTTTAGTAGGAGAACTAATTGAAACGCTTTATTTGTAAAATATTTTCCTTTGGGAATATTATTTTATTCTTTTTTGTTTCAGTTTTTTATAATTCTTTAATAAACAAAGATATTATAAAAAGCTTCCACTCCTACTATTTCTCAAGTAAACCTACAATTTTATACATTGAAGAGAAGGAAAAACCTCTTGTAATCACAAATGACCAAGAGAAATCAATTCCTATCAATGAAAAAGGGCCTCAGTCTTTTACTCCTCCGATTCTAGGAGGAATAGGCCCAATAGAAAGACCTAATACTTCAAGCTCAGTTGATCATTTAACTCCTACAAAGTCAGAGAGTTTAGAAGTATTAACCGAAAAGAGCCGAGATGGTCCAAGCTCAATTTCATTAGATCAAATTCTAGGAAAACTAGGACCACCAAAAGCTGAAACAACTTCTTTAGAAGAATCTAAAGAAGATTTACCTGTTTTATCTGAAAGTAAAGAAAAGCAGACATCAGATGATCAGTTTAAGAGGCTGATTTTAGACAGGTTAGATAAAATTGATTCTTTATTAGAAAATAGAAATAAAGAACCAATATGTTCTGTGGAAAAGGATCCGCCTAAAGATTCAATCGAATCTTTAGATCCAAAGCAAAGCACACAAACAAACCTTGAATCTTCTTTCCCGCCTACTCCTACAAGCGAAGAAGACACAGAGGATATTGCTGAAAATAAACTTAGCAATGATGAGTCTATTATCATTAGTCAAGAGATCACTACAATAACAGATGATCCTGATAAAGATAAGTTTGAGACAAGTGAAATTGAGCAAGAGTTTACTCCAGAAATATGGAGAAACATTGAAGAAAGCTCTAACAATCTTTCTACAATTTCAGCAAAAGAAAAGGAGGATATCAATACTTCTATTGAGAAGGTAGAAGCTCCTAAAATCCACCATAATGAAGCATCTATAAAAGAAGAATCTTCTTTTAATGATCAAAATGAAATCCATTTAGAACATAAATGGGTCAATTTTGAACCAAAGGATGCTGATTTACCGTCTCTTACTGAAGAAGAAGTGGTTTGTTCTACTTCAAAAGAGATACAACAAACAGACACAAAGGTTTCCGTTAAAGAAGAGGTTTGGGTTGATCTTGAACCTGAAAACATCCCTCCTTTAGGTCCGTGTCTTGTAAATCAACATAAAGATCTAAAACCTAATGATCTTTCTTCTGAACCTGACTTAGATTCTAAACCATTAAGTCAAGAAGATCACTTAGTAGAGTCTGAATTACAAAATGTAGAAGTTAAACTTCAACCTGATCAAAAGGAAGAACTTAGCCTACAAAGTAAGGAAGAAAGTGCTGCGTTTGTCAAAAATGATAAGAAAACAAACTATGTCGAGGATATCGATGCTAGTGTTTTCCAAGGAATTGTATTAGAAAGCATAGATAGAACCCATGGAATTTATTTATTAGAACCTACTCAACCTAAAGAGTTGACAGATAAAATAAATGGGATTTCAGTCAATGTAGATCAAAGAAAGCAAGAAGTCTATGTACATTTAGAATTAAGTATTCTCTATGGCTATTCAATTCCTGAAAAAGCTGCTGAAGTAAGAGAAAAGATTACCAATAAAATTCAATCTCTTACAGGTTATGAAGTTGCTTATGTAAGGGTCAAGTTTAAAAATATTTTAGCTGTAGAGCCAGTCTTTGAACCAGCTCTTATAGAAAATGTAGGCTGCGACCCTTGCTGTGAAAAACCATGTTGTAACCCATGTTCTAATCCATGCTGTGATCCTTGCGTTCCTGATCCGTGCCCTCCTATTGAGGTATGCCCTCCTGTTTGTGAGCCAAATCCATGCAAAGAGCTAAAGGCTTTATTTTCTGCTGGATATTTATATTGGGCAGCTTATCAAGAAGGAATGGCTTACGCTATTTCAGGATTTGGAGTAAACCCACAGAAAGGACAAGTTTATGACCTATGTTGGGACTGGAACCCAGGTCTTAGACTTGGTACAGGATTTGAAGTGGGTTGTAAAGATTGGGATCTAGCTGGCTACTATACATGGTATCAATCACGTAGTAGCAATGAGATTACCCAGGGAGCTATTAATGGTGAAACATCAATCAATGGTACATGGTACATCAATAATAAAACCCACAGCAACTTAACTCAAGCAGAAGCATGCTGGGATCTTTACTACAACAATGTCAATGTTGAATTTGGAAAGTATCTAGCTTTCTGCGATTGTTTTGATCTAAAATTCCTACTCGGCTTCCAAGTAAGCTGGATAGATCAAGACTATACTATCAGGTATCGAAACTCCGATAATGAAATTGCAAATTCATTTATGGATCAAGACTATAAAGGATTTGGTTTTAGAGGTGGTTTCCTAACAACCTATTGTTTATCTGATACTTGCAGTTTATTTGGTCAATTCAATTTCTCTTCTTTATGGAGTAAATATGATATAAACCGAATGGACCAAGAAATCTCTGCTTGTCATCCAAACCAAATTTTAGTCAATACATGTTACAACTATGACACGATAGATCCTGTAACAAGTTTTAAATTTGGTTTAAAAGCCGAAAGATGCGTTGGAAAGTACCTACGATTTGCCTTCCAACTATCTTTGGAATATCAATCTTGGTATACCCACAATCAATATATCACTTTTTCTCCTGATCATTCGGGTGATTTAATCTTACAAGGGGGGCTATTTGAATTTAAAATAACCTTCTAAATTAGATTTTTGTACTGTCATAGGAAGATTGACATAAAAAAACTGTTACAATAACTTTTATCCCTAAAACATTTGGGGTAATATGCAATCAGTTAAAATGTTTATTCTTGTATGTTTTCACACATATTTGTCCGCATTCTCAATAGAAGAGGGATATGTAACTTTTGCAACCGAAAACTACTTTCCTTTACTGAAAGTAATGTTACAAAGCCACAAAGAATTTTCTAAAAAACCTATAGTAGTGTTTGGGATTAATGGCGACATTCCTTTTTCTGAAAAAGAGTTTCCCCTTATGGTAAAAAAAAGAATAGACGAAGATCTAAGTAAAGTTTGTCTTTTTTACCTAAAACCAAAAATCATTTTAGATTCAGGAATAAAATTTGGAGCTTATATAGAAGCTGATGACCTACTTACAAGTACCTGTGATACCCTTTTTCAATATGCTAGAAGGGTAAACAATCATCCTCTTTGTCCTATACACCCAAATCCCCCATCTTCATTTAATCGAGATATGAAGTATTTTTTTATTTCTGAGCAATCAATGCCCTATGTGCATGGACATATAATCTTTTCATATAAATGCCTTAATTTTATTAAACAATGGTATGAAACATGCTTATCTCTACCCTACACACCTTATAACTTTGATGAGACGGTTTTGAATGTCTTACTATGGAAATATAGAGCAACTACCTATCTACCTCTACATGATCCATTCTATAAGCATGGTTTAAAACTTTTAAAAGGAGATAAATCAATACCTGAATATAAAGACAAAGAAGTCATCTGTCATATGATTCATGGATGTAAAAAACCCAGCCAAGCTGAAGAAATCCTTAAAGAATTAAAAAAATTATCAAAAAAATGAAGTCTTTCTTATTTATCTTCTGCCAACTACTATTGACTCTTCTTTCTGCAAATAACCTTAATCAAGTTCTTATTGGTACTCACATCACTAATGATGCTCTATCACTTAAATACTTTCTAAAAAGCTTACAATCGCTCAAAAAAGATAACTTCTGCCCTTCTTACTATTTTATTTGTGATGACCTTAAGAAAGATTCAAATCAGCTGATCAAGTCATTTATTTCTGATCATCCAGGTAAATGTTTTCTAATTCCATCAAAAGACATCCTTATTACCAAAAGAGATGATACCCCCTACGATTGGCCATTAATCGATATGATTGCCCGTATAAAAAATTACTTAATCAAAATCACAGTCGACAAAGATTTTGATTATCTTTTCTTAGTTGATAGTAATATTGCATTCCCATCACAAGTAATAGATCATTTACTATCAAAAAGAAGTGACTTGATAGGTAATATAGTATGGTCTACATCTAGAACAGAAATTCAAAACTCTCCTCATGCGTGGATATGTGATGATGGTATCAGGCACGATCTAGCTATAAAAAAAAACTTTCATGAGACAAGACAAGAGATAGAAAAGTTTATTAATAGATTAAAATCATCTGGAGTTTATGAAGTTGGAGGGATTGGAGAAATGGTGCTAATCTCAAAAAAAGCTCTTAAAGAAGGTTTGAACTTCTCACTAATTAAAAATCTTTCATTTTGGAAAGCTGAAACTCATTTTTCTTTAAGAGCATCCGCTCTAAACATTCCTATCCTAGTTGATACAACATACCCTTCTTATCAAATAACAAATCAGAACCTTGAACTACTGAAAAAACATTCGATAATTCAATGAAGACTTTTTTTTTATCATTATTTCTAACAGTTAATCTATTAAGCCAATCTTCTACACTTAAAATCTTAATAGCATCTCCAGTTAGACAAAAACCAGCAATTCTAAAAGAGTTTTTAGAATCACTAGGTGGTTTAGATTCAACAAACATCCATTTTGACTACTACTTTACTGATGATAATTTAGATGTAAACTCATCTAGGATTCTTAAAAATTTTGCTAAAAATAAAAAATGCATCATTGATATACCTCCTAACAAAGAACGAAACCTGGGTTACCATACAGAAAATAAACTTCGAGTATGGACAAACGCATCCGTTTGGAAAGTTGCTGGGTTTAAAAACAACATGATCAAGTATGCGATAAAACATGAGTATGACTATATATTCTTAATTGATTCAGATATTGTTTTACATCCCCTTACCATTCAACAACTTTTAAAAGATCAAAAGGATATTGTTAGCTGTATATATTGGACCACTTCGGACCCAAAAGTTCGACAGATGCCACAAGTATGGTTATATGATACAAATACTCCTTTCAAAAAAGAGCAAACTGAAACTCTTTCTAATTTTGAAGCTTATAAAAGAACCTCTGAATTTTATAATCAACTTAGAATTCCAGGGCTCTATGAAGTTGGAGGGCTTCAAGCTTGTACTCTTATTAGCAAAAAAGCGCTTATTAAAGGGGTAAACTTTGAAAAACTAAAAAACCTCTCTTATAGTGGAGAAGATAGACACTTATGTTGCAGAGCTTTGGCACTAGGTTTTCATTTGTATGTAGATACTCATTACCCTGCATATCACATCTATTTAGATTCTCATTTAGCTGGAGTAGAAAACTTTAAGAAAAACTGTAGAACTGTAACTCCTATTAAAAAAAATCAGAGAATTACACTGTCTATGTGCATGAAAAATGAAGCTAATAGATATTTAAGAAAAGTTTTAGAAAGTGCAAAAAACTACATTACCGATGCGGTTATTATAGATGATGGCAGTACTGACAATAGCATAGAAATAGTGAAAGAGGTTTTTAAGGATATTCCTTTAAAAATTATAAGAAATACTGTTTCGAAATTCTCCAATGAAGTTTCACTACGTATGCAACAATGGGAAGAAACCATAAAAACTGATCCTGACTGGATATTGATTTTAGATGCAGATGAAATTATGGAAGATAAATTTACATCAGAAATCAAAAAGTTAATTAAAAACCCTGATATTGATGTCTACTATTTTAGACTTTATGACTTTTGGAACGAATCTGAATATAGAGAAGATCCTTACTGGTCAGCCCATTTTTTCTATCATCCTTTTCTAATCAGATACAATCCTGACATCAAATATCAATGGCTTTATACTCACCAACATTGTGGTCGTATGCCTAAAACTATTAACAATCTTAGAAAAGGTTATTCTTCAAGCAGGATAAAGCATTACGGTTGGTCAAGAGAATCTGACAGAATAGCAAAATATAAACGCTATCAAAAACTAGATCCTAATGGACAATATGGCTCTGTAGATCAATATGAAACAATCCTTGATGAAACCCCTACTCTAATCAAATGGGAAGAGTAGTCTATGAATTTTAAATCTTATCTAACTCTTTTCCTTTTTTCTTTTTCAGCGTTATATTCAGATCCTCTAAGAATTCTAATTGGCAGTCCAGTAAGACAAAAACCTAAAATTTTATCCGAATTTTTACAGTCTTTAAACAGATTAGACTCAAATAACATTTGTTTTGATTATTACTTTGTAGACGATAATACTGAGATAAATTCTTCAAAACTTCTTAAGGAATTTTCATCCAACTGTGCTACTAAAGTTATTATAGATAATCCTACAAAATCTAAAAAAAATGACTATATCTGTAATGAAACAACTCATTTTTGGTCTGAGTCTGCTATTTGGAAAGTCGCGAACTTTAAAGAAAATATCATTCACTACTCAATAAAACACGACTATGATTACTTATTTCTTATAGATTCAGATTTAGTACTACACCCATTTACAATCCAGCAACTTCTTTTAGCTAATAAAGATATTATCTCTAATATTTTTTGGACTAAATTCTCCCCTCAAACACATTTAGTTCCTCAAATCTGGTTATATGATTCATTTAGCTTTTATAAACTAGCCCCTAATGAAATTCTTTCTGAGGATGAAAAAACACAAAAAAGCCTTGATTATTATAAAACCCTATTAACTCCAGGAGTTTATCCAGTTGGAGGGCTCGGCGCTTGCACATTGATAAGTAAAAAAGCCCTTCGTAAAGGTGTAAGTTTTAAAAAAATGAATAACTTATCTCTAAGTGGAGAAGATAGGCACTTTTGTGTAAGAGCCCTTGCTTTAGGGTTCGAGCTTTTTGTAGACACACACCATCCCGCATATCATATCTATCGTGAATCAAATCTTGCGGGAGTTTCCGATTATATCCAAAAAACAAAAACTTTCAATTATTGACGAAATAAAAATAAAAATTGATATTAAGGTTTAATAATAAAGTTAAAATAAAATGAAAAAATCTTATTTTTTTATTTTTGGATTATTATTTTTTTTCTCTTTGCAAGCAGAAATTTGTACACAAGAAAAAAAATGTACTTGGGGCTCGCCTACTCTTTCATGTATTGGAATAGATCATACATTTGGAGATGGCATTGGTTATTGTGATGGATACACATCTTTTAGATATCTATCATTCCCTTTTTGTATGACATCAAAAGGCAACTGGAATCCATTTATTGATTTGAGATTTCATGTTTTTGATGATTCTCAACTTGCAGGCAATGTTGGCATGGGATTTAGATACATGCCTTGCTTTAAAGACTACATTCTAGGATTCAATCTATTTTATGATTATAGACAAAGTGAAACCTGTGGCTGTTCATTTGATTTTCATCAATTAGGACTAGGTATAGAGTTTTTAAGTTGCCCTATTGATATTTATCTAAATGCTTATATTCCCTTCGATAATGAAAAAGTAATGTGTTGTTGTCTTTTTGATGATTACTCTGATGCATATTACTTAGAAAGAAAGCTTGTCCAAGTTGGATTTCCTGGAGTTTCTGTAGAATTTGGAAGACAATTTTGCTGTTCTCCTTGCATCGACACATATATTTCTGCTCAGGGATATTTATTTAAAGAAACTTTATGTGAAACTGCATTCGGTGGACTATTTCGTCTTAACACTTTTTTTAAAAATTTTCTTTTCTTAGAAGGCATAATTTCATATGATCCCTTATTCGAAACAAATTTTCAGGTAAAAATTGGCCTGAACTTTTGCTGGGGAGGCAAATCATGCGATCGCGCTTGTTGTCCTGCCTATCGGCCTATTCTTAGGCACGAGATAATTGTTTTGAATGAGTTTTGTAAATGGAAGTGGAATTTTTAAAAAGACTATGGCGCTCTTATAAAAATACATTTCTTCCTCTTATTTTTTTCTTCTTATTATTCTCTCCTCTTTCTAACTTGCATGCAAAAAAATCTTGTGTATGTGAACAACCTCAGCAAGGGCCTCCTGGTCCTATAGGAAAACCTGGTCCTACAGGTGCTACTGGTCCGACTGGACCTCCAGGTGGAGGCACAGGTCCCACTGGCCCTACTGGTCCTATAGGTCCTACAGGACCTGCTGGACCGACAGGTGCTACTGGTGCTGGCGTTACTGGACCTACAGGACCCACTGGTCCTGCTGGTGCAACTGGCCCTGCTGGTGCAACTGGAGCTACCGGTGCTGGCGTTACTGGACCTACAGGACCCACTGGTCCTGCTGGTGCAACTGGCCCTGCTGGTGCAACTGGAGCTACCGGTGCTGGTGTTACAGGACCTACTGGGTCTGCTGGTGCTACTGGACCTACAGGTGCAACAGGTCCTACTGGAACCACCGGACCAACGGGCGCGACCGGACCAACTGGACCTACAGGCGCAACAGGTCCTACTGGAGCTACTGGTCCAACAGGCGCAACCGGACCAACGGGTGCTACTGGTCCAAAAGGCGCAACTGGTCCTACTGGAGCTACTGGACCTACAGGTGCTACCGGTCCAACGGGCGCGACTGGCCCTACTGGTGCTACCGGTCCAACGGGCGCGACTGGCCCTACTGGTGCAACCGGACCAACGGGTGCTACTGGTCCTACTGGAGCGACTGGCCCAACGGGTGCTACCGGACCTACTGGTGCTACTGGTCCAACAGGCGCAACCGGACCAACGGGTGCTACTGGCCCAACAGGCGCAACAGGACCTGCAGGAACTACCGGTCCAACGGGAGCTACTGGACCTACAGGTGCTACTGGTCCTACTGGAGCTACTGGTCCAACAGGTGCTACTGGACCTGCAGGAACTACCGGTCCAACGGGAGCTACTGGTCCTACAGGTGTAACCGGACCTACAGGTGCTACTGGACCAACTGGTGCTACTGGCCCAACAGGCGCAACAGGACCTGCTGGAACTACTGGTCCAACGGGAGCTACTGGACCTACAGGTGCTACTGGTCCAACGGGAGCAACAGGTCCTACAGGTGCTACTGGGCCTGCAGGAGCTACCGGTCCAAC
>Ga0180430_10000111_pt1 | contig 91373 bp, 78 predicted proteins | sample SS_ome_9_FD_132999 | JGI IMG/M metagenome (GOLD analysis project Ga0180430, IMG submission 132999) | Hypersaline lake sediment archaeal communities from the Salton Sea, California, USA - SS_1_S_2 metaG | ecosystem: Environmental > Aquatic > Non-marine Saline and Alkaline > Hypersaline >...
CCATTCGAGCAGTTTGCTTTTTGTCGTAGTCGCTCTGGCTCGTGGGAATGCCTGATTCATAGGTTCTTTCACGTCTGACGCGACCACAACTCAGCGTAATACGCTGTAGCATTGGGATTTTTGCGCCGAGACAGAGACCATTGCGTTCATCTGATCTGTCCTCGTCAAAATCTGAACCTCGCGGTTGTCAGTGATGTCCCGGATCTGTAGCATTCGCCGCTTCTGATTCATTGAGAATTAGTTGTCGGATGGTCTCCTTTGAGAGACTTTCCCCACCAGCCCCGGTGGCGGAATTGGCAGACGCGCATGATTCAGGTTCATGTGCCCGTAATGGGCGTGGAGGTTCGACTCCTCTCCGGGGCATGCAGTGGCTGGCGAACAGTCACGGCTGATTTCAGAAGGCCTGCAGGGACTCAGATGTCCTGCAGGTCTTTTTCTTTTGATTCAGCCTCGTCTGGAGGTATCCTGGCTCGCCGTGAATCTGCGAGCGAATCTTGTTGCGCTGTATTTGATCCTTTTTCCTGATGCTGCTCCGCTGCAAAGTTGGACGTACCAATTGCCGGACTTCCAACACTGCAGTCACGTATTGCCACAGTCATTCGGAGTTGAGGTACGGTTCACGAAGATTCCTGGCGTGCCGGTTGCTGCACGGCTTCCCGGAAAGCTGGCCAGCTCGACAAATCACGGCTCAGGACTAAGACGTTATCGTGGGGCGACATCCGGGAATCTCTACCTGCCACGAAGATAGCACATGAAAATCGTTCTGTTGGCAAACGCCGTTTCCACGCTCTTCATGTTGGGACTGATCTGGTTCGTTCAGATTGTTCATTATCCACTGTTCTCCAGAGTTGGCGGCGATGAGTTCAAGACGTATGAGGAACTGCATCAACGGTTGACGACATGGGTGGTTGGGCCAGCCATGCTGATCGAACTCGTGACAGCACTGATGTTGCTCAAATTGAACTCGGGAGAGCTTCAGGCTTTGGCGTGGGGCGGCGTTATCCTTGTCGTCGTCATCTGGCTGTCGACCGGCCTCCTGTCCGTGCCTGCCCATAACTCACTGGCCATTGAGTACTCGACCGCAGCGTGGCAGACACTCGTCTTCACTAACTGGATTCGTACCGCCGCGTGGACACTGCGTGCAATCCTCGTGACGATCCTTCTCCACCGGGCCATGTCATAGACACCAGGAATGGATCAATGAATCACCTTGCGGCCTCCATTGCACTCGTACGACACCCGGTACACCTCGAGCAACAATGGCTCTCTTACTGGAACGCAGGCCGCTACTACTATGACTTCGTTACCGCTGAACGTCTCGAAGGTGAGTCATATCGATACTGTCTTGACCGCGAACTGGCCTGGGTGCTCAGGGTACGGCAAGGGAAAGACTATCTCATCTCCAGTCAGGCGAGACTTCATCTGGAACTTGATAGTGACTCTGAGTTGACTGAAACGTTCGCTGTTGTTGAGTTCTACGTTGTTGACCTGTTCGGCGAATCCGTGCGCACATCAGTGAAAGACAACCAGCAGCTTCGTTGGTTGAGTGGTGACGAAGTGCTCGCTGGACAGACGTTTGATGGCAGCCCGTTGAATCCGAACCTCGTCAAACTGCTGCAAAAGGCCGACGTAATTGCTCGGTATCCCCGCTAGAAAAAGACCTCCCAGCGCGATCAGAGGATTGGATGCGAAACCTCATTCTCATTCTTGGCGATCAACTCGACCACAAGTCGGCAGTGTTTGACGACTTTGATGCAGGCAGCGATGTCGTATGGATGGCAGAAGTCGCAGAAGAGATGACGTACGTCTGGAGCCACAAACTGCGAATCGCCTTTTTCCTGTCTGCGATGCGACACTTTCGCAACGAACTTCGCAACAGGAAATACACCGTCGCATATCGCGATTTGCAGGAGACATTTCCAAACGGTCGGGAAGAATCTTTTTTTGATGCCCTCAGCGAAGACGCGCAGCGGCTCAAACCGAAACGGCTCATCGTTGTTCAGCCGGGCGATCTTCGCGTCCAGACGCAACTACAGACCTGTGCAGACAACCTTGGAATCGAACTGGAAATCAGGCCTGATCGACATTTTTTCTGCTCGCCTGACGACTTCGCAGACTACGCGCGCGGGCGCAAGAGTCTGCGTCTGGAGTACTTCTACCGCGATTTACGCAGACAACACAATGTGCTGATGGCAAGCGCAAAAGAACCAGTTGGCGGAAAGTGGAACTACGATCACGATAATCGTGAGAGTTTCGGCAAGGCTGGCCCGGCCGAGATTCCACCTCCGAAAAAATTCCGTCCGGACAACATTACCAAAGACGTGATAACCCTCGTCAATCGTCTTTTTTCCGGACATCCTGGGAGTCTCGAGCATTTCAATCTCCCTGTGACAAGGCGGCAGGCGCGACAACTGCTACAGCAATTCATCGATGACATCCTGCCCGATTTCGGCAGATGGGAGGACGCCATGTGGACAGACGAGGCGTTTCTCTATCACTCCCGCCTGTCGACGCCGCTCAATGTGAAGCTCCTGAATCCACGTGAATGTGTGGATGCGGCAGTGCATGCGTACCGTTGTCAGGAGGCGCCGCTGAACAGCGTTGAGGGTTTCGTCCGGCAGATTCTGGGCTGGAGAGAATTCGTTCGCGGAGTGTATTGGCTGAGAATGCCGGACTATGTCGACATGAACCACCTGGATCACCAGTCGAACTTGCCGTCGTTTTTCTGGGATGGAAAAACGGACATGCAATGCGTACGGCAATCAATGCAGCATGTCATCAACCATGGTTATTCCCACCATATTCATCGGCTAATGGTTCTCGGCAATTTTTCGCAATTGTGGGGTGTGCATCCACGACGCTTTCATGAATGGCACATGGCCATGTATCTGGATGCAATTGACTGGGTTTCTCTGCCGAATACTCTCGGCATGAGTCAGTACGGTGACGGCGGCGTCGTCGGTACGAAGCCATACTGCAGCAGTGGCAACTACATCAACAAGATGAGCAACTTTTGCAAGAACTGCCGGTACGACTACAGGAAACGTATCGGCAGCGAAGCGTGCCCATTCACAACTCTGTACTGGGAATTTCTTGATAGGCACTATGAAAAACTAAGACATAATCCGCGGATGAAGTTTCCCATGCGGAATCTCGAGAAGATCCGGCAGCAACCTGAGGAGGTTCGCCAGATTCGAGAGCGTGCAAACGACTTACGCAACGCCTGGAACTGACCTCAACAACCCCGGCTCGTGGAAACCAGCATCCCGACGGCCGTTGAGTCAATCAAAGACTGAAACGTGCAAACGGCGTCGAAATTTAGTACGTGCCTATGATCACCTACTTGTATTGATTTAACTCGCTGGAGTGTTGTGATGAGCAGGAAACGAATGGCATGGCTGGTTGCTGTGATCATCATTTCAGTAGTGATCTACACAGGATGGAAGTTCACTGCTCGAAGCGCTTACGAATCCGCCGACTACACCGTCATTGACCTGGATGGCGCGTTCGAGCTTCGTCAGTACCCGGACCTCATGGTGGCCACGACACGAGCAGAAACTGGATCGCAGGGCCGTGATGGAAGCTTCATGCGGCTGTTTAGCTTTATTAGCGGGCGAAATTCACGTGACGAAAAGATTGCAATGACAGTGCCGGTCTTCATGCAGGCCGAGTCCGACACTGCGGCCGGCAGCATGGCATTTGTCCTTCCGCAGTCTGTCGTCAAAAAAGAAATCCCTCAGCCAAATCACAACGACGTTCAGATTACCAGACGAGAAAGTGGCCGATTTGCCGTCATTACCTTTGCTGGACGAGCGAATGAAAAAGCTGTGCTCGAACAGGAGAAACGTCTAAGGACGTGGATGAAGGAGAAAGGTCTGGTAGGAACGTCACACATAGAAATCGCAGGCTATGACCCTCCATGGACGCCGGGATTCTTCCGTCGAAACGAGGTTCTCATCCGGTTGGCTAAGTGAGAGCCATCATGTTGCGAACGCACAGAAATGGTGGGCAATCATTGTTGTGGCTTTTTGATACGCCACGCGAATTGATTATTGGTTCACAACGGCCAGTCGGAAATTACGATTATGCTCCAGTCGATACACGAGCATTGGAACTAATCTGTCGGCATGAGGGCCCACAATTCAGGCCGTCCGACATTGCAATGGACGGCACGAGCAAGTGGGCCGCCGAATGCCCAACTCAGGAATAACGCGGTGCGGGCGATATTCCACGCACATGGCTTGCCCGACTGGAGTTTCCGCAGCTGCTGAACTCGCCGGTCGGCGCAGGGAATCGGCTGAAAAACGGATTCAGCTGACGTTGAGCGACTGGGATCCTGCTCAGTCAGTTGATCCACGTTTCGAATTGCCGCTTGTAATTCAGCGATACTGGCATTGTCAGCGACAAGGCGATCCAGTGCGAACACGGCGCGACGATTCAGTGTTGGTAAGGTCAACAGTCCGAGAAAGGAACATAGAAGAAACCAATGAAAGACCGTCACGAGATCTGCGACTGATTCCATGCTTCCCCCTCCCAGAATAAGGGCAGCGCCAAAAACAGCGTTGTTCCAGACAATGGCAGCAACAATTCCTCGAAAACGGCTACCCGAGACAATTGCAGCCTGTCGCCTTTTGATCAGCAAACTCAGCCATGAGGGCGGCATCTCATTCCTCCAGCAGTCTGGCAGAAGAATGCTCTCACATCCGGGCAGTCCTGTGATTCCGCCGGCGAACCGCGAATCACACTGCTGCACGAACTGGGTGGATTCGTTACCAGTTCCTCGCGTTTGAGCAGATGTCATGATCCGCCAGATCAATTCCTGTCCTGCGACGAGTGTGAGTTGCAGCACGAAGAACAACGCGAGAAGCCAAAGCGTACCAACCTCCCGCCCGATCTGAAGATAGAAGAATAGTGTCACCGAAAAGAACAGCAGCTGGATGACCACAGACCGCAACCATTTCCGGATCCACTGCGCAGTTTCTGGAGGATGCGGTTCGTAAGCCGCAGGAATCAGGATCCCGCCCAGAAAGTCGAATGGCAGCAAGAGCACGGCTGTTGTCAGGAGAAACAGCACAACTGCAACAAACTCGCGGGATGCAGTGGTGGCCTCAGTTGGAAACACCATTTGTGGCACTGAAATGTAAAGTGAAGCAGAGGCAAACACGACCATCGTGCCGACGCAGCCGATTCCGGTCCAGAGTCTCGCTTTTCCTGCAGTCATGGTTGTTGCCTTGAGTTTTGGTCCGCCGGTCGGAAGAAGTGGTAGACACCGCGGTTGGAACGGTCGGTCGGACTGATGACCGGAACATTCTTTGGAATCCGTATTCGAGCCGGCTTACTAACAGACGGCACCGTTGATTCCTGGATTGTTTTTCAGCAGTCGGCTCCTACCTCCACTTGGCGCCATCAACGGCGACTGCAGTTGAGTGAATCACAGTGAAGGCTGAGTCTAACTTGCTTTTTCGATGGCGACTGAGCAGGCAGCGAAACAGAGGTGGCTGACCGGTTCTTGTCAGCCGGAGAGATCACCCTGGCATTTCGGGCAGGCGAACACCATGCGTCCTGCCAGCTTCCACGAAACGATTGGTGATTCACAATTTGAACAGCGATCCTGTTTGTAGACGAGCAGGCGTTCCGATCGACTCATTCGGCTGCGAGGCTTACCGACGTCTTTCGGGTCGGCGATGATGATACGATTGTAGCGCTTACCGATTCGGAGTAGTGCGACAGCTAGCTCCCAGATGCTGTCGAATTGTTCCCGCGACAATGAGTTTGCTTCGCGTTCCGGGTGCATTCGAAGCAGATGCAGAATTTCAGAGCGGTAGACGTTGCCTACACCGGCGATGATCTTCTGGTTCATCAATACTGAACCAATTGGCGAACGACTCCGTTTTATTTTGTCCCATGCCTGCTGCGGATCCGCATCTGCCCGCAAAGGGTCAGCCCCCAAACGATCGAGAAGCGCTTCAGACTGTGATTTCGAAAGGATTTCGCAGGCACTGGGGCCATTAAGGTCGAATGACTTTGTCTCACCGATGACTCTGAGCCTTACCTGGCCTCTTGGCGCCGGAGGTGGTGCTGAGTGCCGGTAGAACTTGCCATACAGACCAAGGTGAATGTGAAGGGTCAGACCATCCCATTCGTAAAGGAGGTGCTTGCCGTACGCGTCGACACTTGTCAGCTTCCGACCATTTAGTTTCGATGCGCCCGATGAAAATCGTCCCTGAGGCGACGAAACCTCCAGCGACTGCCCCAGAAAATCACGGTTGTGATCGGCTGCAATTCGATGAATGGTGTGGCCTTCCGGCATGATCCACACTTTGCAAATTCAGATTCCGAATCCGCAGAGATTTCGGGCGGATTCGTCCCCCCGTCAAACGGGGTATCAGGACTGTGAAACCGTTGGAAGGCTCCCTGAATGCAGGTGAGGGGCCATTTGGAATCGGAATTGGTGTCGTCGGGCTTCAGTCTGAATGATGGATCAACCCACTGAGGAGACGAAAAGGGGCGAGAAGATTGTCTTTCAGTGACACTCGTTCTTCATTGGCTCTCAAAAGCACCAGAGTGGTATCATCCAACGTCAAATTGTTCGGGTTGATCTCGCGAATTTTTGTCAGTATCGCGGGCACGAAATCTTCAGGGGAAGTGAGTGCAACGGATTCAGCAACTTTTGCGAGGCCGGTTGCTCCAAGCATGCTGCCGTTTTCATCAACAGCTTCGTATAGAGAATCTGTACAGGCCAACACCATGTCTCCGGGATGCAGCTTTTGGGATGTGGAACGGAACTTCTGTTCACCGATGACTCCGAACGGAACGTTCGGTTGACGCTGGCCGCCTTGCTCACCGGAGGTGTGTGGAGTCCACTCCCGGGTGACTGAACTGAAGATCAGTGGGGGAGGGTGGCCAGCAGAGCACAGGGTCATCTTCCGCGTCGGCGCAAAGTAAGTCCCAATGAGCGCTGTTGCGAAACGTCCATCAGAGGCTGCTCTCTCAAACTGCTGATTAAGGCTGTCGACCATTCGGGACTGGTCAATGAAATTCACGTTTCGCTGCATAATGCGGTGTAGTTCGGCAGACGTCTCCGACGCTTCAGAACCATGCCCGCTGACATCTCCGAGGAGCAATCTGGTGATTCGCCCGGAAGCACAAGAGGACAAATAGTAGACGTCGCCCCCGACGTCATCATTCTCGAACGGCTGGCTATATACCCAGATATCGAGGCCAGGAACGACGAAATCAGACCAGGTGGAGCGATTACCGCCCCAAACTTCCATGCACGTCATACGCTCGTGCGAAAGTTCCGGGGCCGGTTTGTGCATTGTAAGGGTATTCATGGAAGCGTCATCGTTAAATGGTCGGAGACATCCTTCCCCCGGGGGCAAGGTTGTTTCGCAGGAATCTACATCGCAAGGAACAGAGCAACGGAGATGGTCAGCGTGAGCACTACCACTGATGTAAGGCGGTTCACAGTTCGTCTGCGCTGGTATGCTCGGACTTTGTCTACGAATTCCAGTTGGGCGGCTCTCTCAATCTGTCTCATCGACATCATCTCAATCCAAAATGTTTAGCAACATGCCTGCTGCAGGCTCAGTACAATCTGCCAAATACTTTGTAGACACGAAGTTTCGCCAAACCAGTGAAGTCTTCCGGTTTTGAGCCTGAGAACACCAGTTGAGGCTTCTCCCACGGCGAAAATCTGCGGATGGTCGTTGAAAGAGCCCGAGGCAGAGTGAGATTGGTGTATCACGCTCTCGGCTCAAAAAAGGTCGTTTAACATATCGTCGGTTCGCGGGGTTAACCAAACCGAGGCTGACAAGGCTTCTGGGTCAGTGCGATTCGGCGATTCGGTCCGCCGACGCAAAGTCACTGGCAGAGATTTTAGGATTCAAATGACCGCTGCGGGTGAATGTGCAAGTGAATTCTGTTGTGCAATTCGACCTTCACATCGGCATTGACTACTCCGGAGCAAAGACTCCGACTTCGCGGTTGTCCGGCATTCAGGTGTACCTGTCCCATGGCACCCATGAACCGCAAACTGTCCCGTCGCCGGGATCAACAGAAAAACGGCGAAGAAACTGGTGCCGCAAGGATATTGCTGGCTGGCTGGTCGAAATGGCCCGTTCCGGCAAGTCGTTCATTGCTGGACTTGACCATGGGTTTTCTTTCCCGCGCAGCTATTTCGAAGAGTTCCAGATCAGGTCCTGGCATCGTTTCCTTGACGACTTTTGCATTCATTGGCCGACCGCAGGAGACGATGTAACGGTTGACTCAATCCGAAAGCAGTACGGCGGACCTCCGAGTCGAACAGGATCTTCGCAGGAATTGCGACTTACTGAGAAGTGGACATCGTCTGCAAAGAGTGTCTTTCTGTTTGACGTTCAGGGGTCGGTTGCCAAATCAACACATGCAGGTCTTCCGTGGCTGCGGCATATTCGGGAAGAAGTGAATGGCCAAATCCACTTCTGGCCATTTGACGGCTGGTATGTCCCGGAAGGGAAGTGCGTACTGGCGGAAGTGTATCCCTCATTGTTCCGCCGTCGGTATGAGCATTCCGATCGCACCACGGATCAGCAAGACGCCTACGCTGTCTCACGTTGGCTTTGGGAATCAGATCACAGCAACACTCTGCAAAACTACTTCAGACCTCCACTCAGCGGTCCCGAACTGGAGATTGCAGCTCTCGAAGGCTGGATCCTGGGTGTCTATTGATGAGTCAAGCAGCCCGCGAGATCCGTTTCCCAGCCATAGCGGTGAGCCAATTGGATCACGTGCCAGGCACCATCGTACTCAGGCGTCGCTGGATTCCAGCTATTCCGCTGGTCGTGGCTCCGTGATGTAGCCGGCGTAGCGCCCCATCCAATAGGGCAGGAGCCAGAAGACTCCGGAACTTTCCATCCGGCCGTTGTGAGGGAAATCTCCCGCGATATGTGCCCATGGATTCTTGTCCCAGCGCATAACGCCCCGTTCGCTGGGTGGAGGCATCCGATCCGTTTGCAGTGGATCCTGCAAAGGACGACGGACCATCTTTATGTCGTCGCGTTTGCTGTTGTCGAGTGTCCATTGACGCAGGTCCAGCGGATGATCTCGCAGGAATTCGACGCTTTCCTTCAGATGAAAGTTCTTTCCGCCCAGCATCCCAAACCCGAAGTTGAACCACGGATTCTGCTCGTTCTCCACGATGCGATATGACCAGGTAAGGCCTTCCATGTACACCTTACGGTATTCTTCATTCGGTTCGGTATCCATTAGAAGCTGGCCGAGTTCGGTGAGCATGCCGTCGTCAATATGGCTGATTTCGGATCGGCGATGTGCTCGCGGACGCGACATGTGGACGTTAATCAGATCGTACTTCTCTACCAGTCGTTCGAATTCCGACTGATAGATGTCCTTGCCGGTCATGTAGTGTCCGACTCGCAGAAACGTCAGTAGCTCAAACACGTTGATGGGGCCTTCGACCCACCAGTCCGGATCATTCATCAGTTTGTCCGGTGTCCAGACTCCCCAACGCGTTGCCTTACCGTCGGCAGGGTCGGTCAGTGTGTAGTTGTTGTTGATGACGTGCATCAGGATGTTGTCGGTATGCTGAGCGACTCGCTTCTTCATCGCGTCATCGGCGACGAGGTTGTGGAAGTAGTAATAGCCCATGAGATGCCCATTGAATTCATCTGAGCTCGTATCACCTTTCCACCACCACTCCCCATCCGCCGACTTGTGCCATCGAACCGGAACGTACTTCCAGCGAGGATCACGAATGCGGCGTTCGGCGACTTCCTCCGGCGTGAGCTGTTCATTCCGATCCTTCATCACCTGCTGATCGGCCGGTACGACGGAACGAGCAAAGAAGCCGTCCGTGCCAGTCACCTTCTGCAGGAACTCCATCGCTTCGTACGCTCGCGTCGCATTTTGTCTGGCCTGTGGATCCCTGGTGACGGCATACCGCAGGCATTCCATCATCAGATACAGATTGGTGTATTCGCCATCGTTGTCGTCGTCCGGGTTGGTCCAGGTAGAGTTATCGGTTTCAGAGGGAAACATGCACTTTTCCACCAGCCACGGTGCCCGGACGTGACGCTTCAGCAGAATGTCCATGTAGTAGTCCGCTTTGTCAGCAAGCGTCATCATCCGCCGTTTGATGGCACTCACTCCTCCGGCCGTTGCGACCCATGCATTGCCATTACTGTCGAAAGCGATGTCTCGGACGTCATCGTTGAGCAACCAGCGTTTACTGAATCTCAACGACCAGTCGCTGCCGTTGTTCCGTGCTGTCCACGCGGAATCTCCCGTGCGATAGCGTGCGACTCCCAGAGCCGTCCCGGCCCACATCGTGCCGTCGTCGTCAAAGGTCACGCTGTGAACCTGCCAGTTGGGCAACCCCTGTTCGCTTGTGATCTGATTCACGCACACGCCGTTTTCCAGGACGGTGATACCGCCCCAGCTTCCCGCCCAGACTCGACCGTCGGGCGCGATTCCTACATCGTAGGTCGCTCCGGAAAACACGTCTTCCGGTTCGAAGTAGCGGCAGAAGGTTTGGCCGTCGAGGTGATACAGTCCCATCCAGGTTGCGATCCAGATGGATTCATTCGGGGCGATTGCGACGCTGCGAATGTTCTTTGACCAGTTTCCGGTGACGGGAGTCCACTTCTTCTGCGTATACCTCCAGCCGCCATCCGGACCCAGTGCAATGACACCGTTGTCGTTGGCGTCGATGGCAGAGATGGGCGCGTTGATGCCAGGCGCTTTCGTCGCCTCTGTGTCACGGATGAGATACACGCCATCCCACCCGGCGACCCAGACGCCTTCTGCGTTGTGAGCCAAACCAAACGCGGGGCCTTCGGCGATGCCTGTGCACGCTTTCCAGTCTGGTCCATCCAGATAGAATACGCCCTTTCGCGTGGCAGCCCAAACTCGATCGACTGAGTCGACGACGATCGCCCGTACGTCGTTGGCATCACCGCTGAGTGCATACGGTTCGTGGTATTCCTGCACGAACGGCGTGTCGACGATCTGGTCTGCATCCGCCATCGAGCTCGACGCAGACACCAGGGCAAAAAAGAACGAAACACAAGCGGCCCACTTCATTCAACCATTCCTCAGATCGAAACGTAACACTAAAGTAAGAGTTCTTGCGACGATTCTAAACAAGTCCTCCCAGGAAAGAGAGCGCATGCAGGATGCATGGCCGGGACTGGACTCAGCCTGCGAAGGACGTCCGGGGTTTCGCTCGTTCGTCGTTCCAACCCCGGCCACCCAAAGCATTCTCGATTTGACAGGGCTTTGGCTCGATCGTCCGAATCAAAATGGGAGCGGCCGGAGAACGCCGCGGCCGACGACAGCCGCCCTACTCCGGTTGCTTTGGTTCTGAGAGCTTATGTTTCCGGATCACAAACTGATCTCGGACCTTGCCTTCGATGTCGTAAGCCTTGTATGTCATCGAGGCCCCTTCGATGGTCAGGTCCAGCACCTGGTAGGTTGACACTTTTGTCATGCCGACTTCTTCATACCATGGATCTTCCTGATCGTAGAACTTGGTCCCCGATACCGAAACGACATAGACAGTTCCGTCTGCTGCTGATTCCACTCGCTGGTTATTGTTGAGCGGATACGTACGGAGGTACGCATGGTCATGTCCCTGTAGAGCCATGTCGACGTGATACCTGTCGAACAACGGCGTCCACCACTTGCGGACCAGTGAGTTATCCGTGTGAGGCCTGGATGCGTATGCGGGGTGATGATAGATGACGAACTTCCACGTCGCCTTGCTGTTGGCGAGCAGGTTCTCCAGCCACGGTGTCTGGGCTTCGATGTCAGTATTCGTATCCAGCACGATGAACAGAGCGTTGCCGTACGTGAAATGGTACGAACGTTCCTTTTCGATGGCGTCGGAACCGTTTTGGGGAAGAGTGAACATGTCCAGATACATCCACGGTCCGTTTGCTCCCTGATCTTCGTGGTTGCCAATGGCGGGGGCCAACTGACGTCGATCGAATACACCTTTGGAACTGTGCCAGAACAGGTCCCAGTCGTCCCGCTGGATGCCTCGATTGATCAGATCACCCGCCATAACATAGAACGCAGCGTCGGGTTCACTGGCATGAGCTCTGTGAATCAGCTTGCCCCACGTTTCCAGACCATTCTGCGCGTCGCCCATGTAAATAAACTTGAACGGTTGCGGAGAGTTGGGAGCCGTCCTGAAAGACGTCCACTGCGTACACACTTCGCCGGTAGCAATGAAGTATTCATACGTGGTCGCGGGTTCGAGATCGGTGAGAGTCACGGTGTGACGATGACATGTCGAATCGTTCACCAGACCGGGATCAACAAGTGGCAACGTTGTCGCAGGAATCGTCGCGATCGTATTCTGTTGGTCCTTCCTGCGGTAGCTGACGGCGGTGCTTGCGATGTTGGTGTCGGTGCGCCACTGAATCGTCTGAGTTGTCGCCGGGTCGTCGCTCCACGTCAGAACAATCTGATCCGGTGTTTCAGATGCAGGAAAGGGCGTTGTCCGAAACAGATCAACCAGCAGCGTTTCGTATACTCGGTTTTCAACCGCCTGAATCAGTTGAGCTCCTTCCAGCGATGGAGGCACTTCTTCGAGTGCGTAGAGCGGGTCGTAGACGAAGACAGATGAACCTTTCGTCATTTCGACGATGCGATGCATGCCGGGATACAGATGGTGTACTGCAACTTCGTTCCGGGAGTTCTGCGGTTGCACTCCAACAAAGTAGTGCCGCCAGTGCCGACGAAATCCATTGGTTCCCAGGCCAACGTGTCCGGCATCAAAATCTTTCTGCCAGACTTCGTAGTCGAGACTGTCTGCCTGGACGATCTGGTCCGTCTTCGTCCAGCCTTCATCAGTGAGCCAAAACAGTGGTTCAGACTGCCCGCTGTCTCGGATCACCGAAACAGTGACCGGTACGTTCACTTCGAACGTCCAGTAGGCCGTACCCAGAATGTGACGTTCTTCGGCAGTGAGGGCGGCAACAGCCTGCTCCGGTGAGAACTCTCGCAGTGCCTCCACTGACAACGTTGACTTCAGGCGATCAATCACGCCTGCCATGGTGTCGTGAACCGAAGGCTGATTCAGCGGATGAGCGTGGACGGATCGAGACGCAAATGTCCCCGTCACGAAGAGTATTGGGGCTACGGCAATACAGATTGCTTTGAGCAATGCCGGCGTGAGTTTCATTGGGGGAGAACTCTCAGATCTATGGAAGGAAGGACGATCGGTCGCGAGGAGAATCCGTGATATCGCCGTCCGGATTCGACTTCAAGGACGAGTTTCGATTCACGCATCGAAATCTGCAGGCAGTGGAACTCCCCAACGATGAGTGAGATTTCTCGGACCGGAGTCAGATCGTTCTACGACAGCTGGCGATCAGAAACTGCGACCTGCCCGGTAAGATGAGGCGTTCCCGTTTCGGCATCCTGGACGGCAACTGCGGAACTGTCGTGTTGTATGTTGAGCACTTCAGTGGATATCTGCACGGTCCCTGGCAAGAACAACGGTCGTTTGAAATACGCCTCAGCCGTTACACTTTGATCTGCGTTGGTTGATGCGAGAGCCATTCCGAGGACTCGCGAAAATGTCCACATCCCGTGAGCAATGGGGCGGCTGAATCCCATCGGCATGGCAGTCCACTTCCAAAGATGGATCGGGTTGTAGTCACCGGATGCCTTAGCAAACCGGCGTCCCAGGTCGGACGAGACCTGAGCCGTGTTCGATGGGAGAGCTGGGCCGTCGGCACCATCGGTTTCTTTCTGCCTGACCGATCTTCCGGACTTCTTCCTGCTTCGCGACAACATTGTCCCCAGCCCCGACCAATGCAATTCATCGCCACGCGTCAGTTGCATGTCGAAGTCACATTCCACACCGAGATCCGTGGAACGCATTTCTGTCAATTCGCAACAGGAATTGTAGCTTTGTCCCGGTTCGAGTGGTTTGTGTTGAGTCACACGCTGGTACATGTGAATGATCCCCACGGGGCTCAGCGGGAACTCAGGCGCAACCATTGCCTGGGCCATGAGTGGAGTGAAGTACGTCTCCGGAAACGGAAGAGGAACGCCACCGGTCTGACCGTCGAATTTGCAGCACTGCCGAAACAACTCAATGCGATCGGCTTCGAGCGTCACCTGATCCTGCCGAACGATGATGCGTTTCAGCGGTTGCGACGAGTCCACGTTTCCGGACGGCCGCTTCAGTCCGCACAAGATGGCACGTGCCAGCATCCCAGCGGTAGTGAGCGGTTGTGTGACGTGAATTTTAAGTGGTTGGTCTGTGAGCGTAATGGAAGCCATCGAGTAACTTTATTCATTTAGGTTGCCATCAAGCATGGACAATCCACAGCTGATCAGGAATTTTCAACGACAAATCTGCACGTGAATCCAGTGGCAAAGCGGTCTGTCGTCGCGCCCTGGACTGCGACCGCAACTGTACGATTTCATTCTCTGCTGACCCGCCCTCGTTGAGGACTCCACTTTCGAAGCGGTAGTTTCAATTTCATTTTGTCGGGCCTTAAGGCGTCGATCGAAAGTCTGGTGTCCGTCCAGAGTACGGTCGAACGTCGGGAATCTTTTGCCGTTGACCCGACCAGACAGACGACTCTGCCAGATCCACGCTGTCGCGTTGTCGAGGTTTCTGAGTTATGTCGTCGTTACACCGACTCGAGCAACGCAGGCATCTAATTGGTTTTGTTGTCAGTGCGATTTTCCGCAACATTCGATGTCCTGGGACTGACCCTGACTCCTCCCTGTTCCTAATCCATCGAACGTTCTATCATTCCGGCTTAGCAAGGCTCGCTGCCAGCAGGCTGGCGGGGTTCAAGTTGGTTCGGTGTCTCCGAAAGTGAGAGTTATGGGATTGTTTGAAGGGAAGAAGGGTTTGGTTCTGGGGATTGCGAACGAGCGGTCCATTGCCTGGGCCATTACGGAAAAGCTGCACGAAGAAGGTGCAGAAATGGGATTCACTCATTTGCCGGATGTCGGGGATCGGCCCAAGAACCAGCGGAAAGTGGCCAAGCTCGTCGAGCCGATCGGAGCGAAGTTCCTCGTTCCGTGCGACGTCTGTGATGACGACCAGATCGCGGCTGTGATGGATACGGCGGCTCAGGAAATGGGCAGTATTGACTTCATCCTGCACAGCGTGGCGTTTGCTCCGCCGGAAGATCTGACCGGGCCCACCTGGAACAGCAGCCGGGCGGGGTTCCTCAAGGCGATGGAAATCAGTTCATACAGTCTGCTGGCCGTCGCCGGTGCGGCGAAGCGAAAGGATCTGCTCAGCGAGAATTCAAGCATCCTCACACTCAGCTATTTTGGTGGTGAAGAAGTGATCCCCGGCTACAACCTCATGGGGCTCTGCAAAGCGTCGCTCGAATGTGGCGTCCGCTATCTGGCGAGTGAACTTGGCCCCGAAGGTACTCGTGTCAATGCCATCAGCGCCGGCCCGGTGCGAACGATCAGCGCGATGGGTGTGGGAGATTTCTCACAGATGCTGAATCTGTACAGTGGTGTGGCTCCGCTTCGCCGCAACATCACGGCGGAAGAGGTTGGCAAGAGCGGTATGTTCATGCTGAGTGATCTTGCCAGCGGCATTAGCGCCGAGATTCTGCACGTTGACTGCGGATTCAGCAAGATGGGTGCACCTCCGGAAGACTTCGGTCAGGCCGGGTGATCTGATGGCAGCTCCCGTACGCGTTGCGATTTCTGTTGTTGAGTGCGCTGGCCATGTTCTTGTCGGGACTCGGCCGGAAGACGCACCACTTGCGGGCATGTCTGAGTTTCCAGGCGGCAAGTGCCAGTTTGACGAAACAACGCGAGCTTGCGCAGTACGCGAGTGTCGCGAGGAAACGGGTCTGATTGTCGTGCCGCGAGGTCACCTGGTGACGACGACTCACGAGTACGACCACGGCACCATGGAACTCGACTTCTGGCGCTGCAGCCTGAGTCCCGATCTGCCGGACCTCGCGACTCCTGCAGAACCGTTTCGCTGGGTGCCGTTCTCGCAACTTGCATCGATGGACTTTCCATCCGGCAACAGCGAGGCGCTGGAACGCCTTATTGAATCGCATCCGTCATGACAGTCGATCTGGCAACCACCGGCATCATCATCGTCGATCATGGTTCGCGACGAGCAGAAAGCAACGACCTGTTGCTCGCTGCCACAAGCCGTTTTCGTGAGGTTGCTCCGTACGAGATCATCGAACCGGCCCATATGGAGCTGGCTCAACCGGATATCAAAACAGCCTTCGATGCCTGCGTGCAACAGGGGGCGCGGCACGTAATTGTCTTTCCGTACTTCCTGTCGCCGGGGCGTCACTGGAAGCAGGATATTCCAGCGTTGGTTGAGTCAGCAGCTGGGCAGCATCCGGAAGTTACCTGGGCTGTAACCGCTCCGTTTGGCCTGCATGACGGGATGATGGATATCATTCTGGAGCGGATCCGGGAATCGGCTCAGTCTTGCTGACCGCCGGTTCATCCTGGTGAGCCTCTCAATGTCTAGGGCAGCTTACTTTTTGTCATAGTCGTTCTGGCTCGTGGGAATGCCTGATTCATTGGCTCTATCACGTCTGACGCGGCCACAAGGCAGCGTAATACGCTGTAAGGCGTCACAAACGGCTGGACTACGCTGATCTCTGGCAGCGACAAACGTCAGGCACGTCCAGCCGCGCGCTCAAAAGTCAGCAACTTGATGTCCTCACCGTTTCCCAATCCAGTTGAAATCCGCTGCCAGACACACTCCATTATCGCTGAAACGCCGAACTACACTTCTCCGAATCGTTCCAAGAGCTCCTGCCGCCAAAAGACGGTGCGTGATCAACATGTCCGCCAAACAAGTCCGAGGGCAAGCAGTGTGACTCAGTGCACTGAAGGCTACTGGTTTACCGAATCCAACTCTGAAAGCACTCACCCACTCACGAGGGCAAACGCATTGTCCATGGCCGCTGATGTTGCCTGACAGGCCTGGTCGTTGTCCAGGGCATTGAGTTTGGCATTGAAGGGTTCTGATCGAACTGGTCCGTCGTACCCGATTTCGACAAGGACACTCAGGAATGTCTTGAGGTCGATCACGGCCGTCGCGGCCGGTAGTTCGCGTTGGTTGTCAATCTGGGAATCAATTTCCAGACCTGTCGGGGCGTCATTCAGGTCGCAGGCAATGATGTCCCTGTTCGTTAGCGTTCGCAGATCATCGGCAGTTTCGTGAGCCGTGTACCAATGCCAGCTGTCGAGGACAAAACCGACATTGTCTTCGCCGATCTCCGCAATCAGTTCTTTGGTTTCCTGCATGCTGTGGATGAAGCTGTGGCGTTTGGCCGCCCAGAGTGTTTTTGGTCCGACGTACTCCATCCCGAAACGTTGACCGTGATCGCCCAGAATCCGGACACATTGCTTCAGGCGTCGAGCGTGTTGCCGGAAATTGGCGACGTACGACAGGTCGTCGTGGTTCGGCATGATCCATGTCCCGACGCGCGTGACACCAGCACGCTGCATGGCCGCTGCCAGAGCGGGCAGCTTTGACAGGCCCTCCTCAAACGTCGCTTCGTCTTTGCGAAAATCGACGGGCAGTCCGGCGGCTCCCCAGCTGATGCTCTTTTCATCCATCTTCGACTTCAGTTCGGCAAGCTCAGTTGTACTGAGTGACGCAAGAAATCCAGGGTTGGCTGACACCGATTCGAAGCCGTAACTCGCAGCCAGGTCAATGGCTTCCAGTTGAGTCGCCCGGACACCGATCGCTCCCCAGTTGAGGTCTTTCGTAAACCGACGTCTGGTGGTCACCTTTCCTGCAGAAGCTGCATTCATGATGCGGCCTTCGGGTGCCAGAACGATGGCGGCTCCGGCAGAAGCGACCAGCATTTGTCGTCGACTGATTTGTTTCACGCGAAGCACCCTGCATTGGCAGAAAAATAACGAAAACTGGTAACACATCGTTTCAGCTATGGATCTGTTTCGTGGATTCGAGCATAACACGCCCGGCACTGATGTGGTAGAGGTTCCGGCCTCGCTGCGGATACGAATGAGCTGGCGGTAATCTGAGAATCTGAAGGAAGGATGCTTCGATCATGACGGACTTCTTTGAGCGTAGTCTGATTGTTCATGAGCAGCTGCGTGGAAAGATCGGCATTCACAGTCGGGTTCCCGTCAAGAATCGAGACGACCTGTCGATTGCTTACACGCCAGGAGTCGCTCGACCATGCGAGGTCATCGCGCAAGACCGGGCTCGGACACGCGATCTGACAATCAAGAACAACACTGTCGCCGTCGTCAGTGACGGTTCAGCTGTTCTGGGCCTGGGGAACATCGGACCGTACGCCGCCATTCCGGTCATGGAAGGCAAGGCGCTGTTGTTTCGTGAATTTGCCGGCATCGACGCATGGCCGATTTGCGTTGATACTCAGAACACGGATGAGATCATCGAAACGGTGCGGCGGATCGCACCTGTCTTTGGAGGCATCAATCTGGAAGACATTGCGGCTCCTCGGTGTTTTGAGGTGGAGAATCGCCTGCAGGATCTGGGCATCCCCGTTTTTCACGATGATCAGCACGGAACTGCGATCGTTCTGCTGGCCGCGCTGCTGAACGCCGCCACGGTCGTTGGACGGGAACTCACAGACATGACGGCGGTTATCAATGGAGCCGGAGCTGCCGGAACTGCGATCGCCCGACTGCTGCGATGCGTGGGCCACGATCCGAACGTTTGCCAACCCATCAAAGATGTTGTCGTTTGCGATTCCCGAGGGGCCATCCATTCCAGTCGAAACAATCTGTCCCCGGAGAAGCAGGAATTGCTGCGATACACGAACCGGTCGGACCGTGGAGGTTCGCTGGACGATGTGCTGAAGGACACTGACATCTTTATCGGTGTGAGCAAAGGGAATTTGCTGAATGCGGATCATGTGAAATCGATGTCAGCCACTCCCATCATTCTGGCAATGGCAAATCCGATTCCGGAGATCATGCCGGACTTAGCAAAAGATGCCGGAGCGGCGGTCGTTGGAACCGGCCGCAGTGACTTTCCGAATCAGGTCAACAACGTCCTGGCGTTTCCGGGGATCTTTCGAGGAGCACTCGACAGCGGGACAACTCAAATCACGGAAGAAATGAAACTCGCGGCGGCCAAAGCTCTCGCGGCATGCGTGACAGAACCAACAGCTGACTTCATTCTGCCAGACCCGCTGGACAGTACTGTTGCACCTCAGATCGCCACAGCCGTAGCACGTGCTCAATAATCTGCGATTCTTTGCGTAATGAGCCTGTTGCGGAACGCGTCGCACTAAAGCCAGAATGGTTCCAGATCCAGGGATACGCCCTGAACGACCGACTTCATCGACTGAACAGGATGTATCATTGACCTCTCCCGTCACGAGCAAAGTTCCTCGAGGGCAATATCTGGCGACCGTGCCACCTCAGGAAATCGTGCCGGTTGTCGATGCCAATTTCGAATCCAACATTCGCGGCATCTATGTGATCGGCGACGTGACCGGGTTTCCCCTGGTAAAGATTGCCGCCAACCAGGGCCGTGATGTCATCGAACGAATGGAAGCGAACGGCGTGGTACGTGTCGATCGCGATCAACAGGCGGACGGGCTCGACGTGGTGATCGTCGGTGCCGGCCCGGCGGGAATTTCCGCCGCCATTGAAGCGGAAAAACGCGGATGGAAGTATGCCCTACTGGAACGTTCCAAAGCGGCCAGCACAGTTCGCAGTTTCCCCCCCGGAAAGAAGGTGTATGCGGAACCTCGTTCTATTGACAACAACAGTGAACTCAATGTTGACGAAGACCTGGACAAGGCAGAGTTCCTTGAAGAAGTCCGAAATGCGATTCGTGATCACAGCCTGAATCTGAAAGAAGAAACGGAAGTCGCACGAGTACGGCAAACTGGCGACAGATTGTTCGAGGTCGATACGAAGAGCGGCCACACGTTTCCGACTCAGAATGTCATCATCGCCGTTGGTCGCCAGGGACAGCCTCGTCTGTTGGCTGTTCCCGGTTCCGAGATGGGCCACAAGGTGACTTACCGGTTCCACACCGTTGAAGACTACGTCGATAAGAATGTGCTCGTTGTGGGAGGCGGCAATTCGGCCATCGAAGCGGCACTCATGCTGCAGCACACCAACAATGTGACATTGTCGTACCGCGGCAATAATTTTTTTCGGGCTAAAGAAGAGAACAGACAGCTTATTCAACAGGCAATGAACGAGGAGCGGATCAACGTCCTGTTCGACAGCAACGTTGTGGAGATCCGAGAACACGAAGTGGATATCGAACGGTCGGGAACGGTTTCGACTTTGCCCAATAATAACGTCATCGTGCAGATCGGATCTCTTCCACCGGTGGATTTTCTCTACGACATGGGTCTGGAACTCGACGGCATCTGGACGGGCCGGCGATTTGTGCAGGCTACAATGGGACTGGTCGTCGGCATCTTCATCTACTTCATTGCTAAGAATTTTGTATTGCTGCCAGAAAAGGCGGGGGCGGGGCGATGGCTGATTCCGGTTGCGAGCTGGTTTGAGAGCCCGCAGCAGGTTGCCGCTCAAATCCAGGACCGTCTCCTTGAACCGATTGGTTCATTCGTCGAATGGATTCTGCCGATTCCGTGGCTGCTGTTGTTGGCCGTTTCATTTGCCAACCGTGGATTGAAGATGAGACGTCGCAGCCTGCTGCTCAACCAGCGGGTTGCCAAATGGGCTCTGCTGCTTGGCGGTTTGATCTACTACATCAACTTTGCCGCTCCGACGATCTTCACACTGAATCCCGCTCAGGCTGGCCCGGGCCCGTACTACCTGCCTGGGTTCGCGTGGATGTTTGCATTGGTGCCATCGTATTTTGCCAATCTCGGCGGATTCTACTATCTGCTGTACTTCAGCGCGATCACCGTGTTCGGACTGTACTGGGCCTTCAGAATCAATCACCGCATTCTGTGGCGCAGGAATCTCACCATCATCGCCGTCCAATGGACGCTGTGGTGGGGGATTCCAACATTTCTGGTGGTCTTCCTGGGAACGAATCCATGGACGCCACTGATCTCGCGTTCTATCAACGCGTGGCCGCTGAAGATTGACGCCTTCACGGTTGATGCAAGTGTGGTCCGCCCAGGAGATCCGGCGTGGTGGTACACTGTTGCCGTTGTGGGTGTCGTCTGGGCGGTCGTACTCACGTTCATTCTCATTCCCCTGTTCACGATCAAATGGGGAAAGATCTATTGTTCCTACGTTTGCTCATGTGGAGCGCTCGCGGAAACAGTTGGAAACGGGTTCCGTCATCGTGGGCCGAAAGGTGACGTACCTCGACGACTGGAAAAATATGGATTCCTGTTCATCGCTTTGGCTGCCATTGCGACGGTGACATCGCTGCTGGGTTACTCGAGACCGCTGCAGTATTACAACTACTGGGTGGGAACGTTTCTGGCCGGAGCATTGGCGATCGGGCTGTATCCGTTTCTCGGCCAGAGAATCTGGTGCCGGATGTGGTGTCCATTGGCATTCTGGATGAACTTCTGGGGCCGCTGGTCGCAGTTCAGGATCACGCCGGAGAAAGGCAAGTGCATCGACTGCAACGTCTGCAATCAGTACTGCCAGATGGGAATCGATATCAAAACCAGAGCACTCCAGGGCGAACCGGTGACACTCGTGGATACACCCTGCGTCGGTTGTGCTGAATGTGTAATGCGATGTCCCATGGAAATCCTGCATCTGGGTGACCTTCCGAGCAGCGAACCGCCACTTGTTTCCATTGGAATCCCGGAACATGAATAGCGACAGAACATACTACGGTGGATTCTTCTGGGTCGCAGCGGTGTCGTTTATCGTTCCGCTGTTCGTGGCGGTGTCTGCATTTCGTGATCTGCAACCGGCGTATCGTCCGGAACCCGATCCTGATGTCTCCGGCGTGGACAACAAACTATTCGATCACCTGCTGCGTCTGTATGTGGACAACGGTCAGGTCGACTACGAAGGACTGTCGCGGGACTATCTGTTCTCGGAGTATCTCAGAGAACTCGCGTCGGCCACTCCGGAGAATCTGCAGACAGACGAAGAAAGGCTCGCACTGCTGTGTAATGCCTACAATGCCTTCGTCATTAACGGTGTGATTACTCACAGGATCCATCGCAACGAACGCAACGTGCTGAGCTACACGCCGGAAGATGCTGCTCAGAAGATCGAAGACCTGCAAGATCAACTTGATGGTGCCAAACAGCAGACCGCGCCGGATTCAACGATCATCAAAGAACTCACCAATCGAATTAACTCCATTCGCCAGGAATCCGGATTCTTTGATCTCGCTGAACACGTGTTCGCCGGCGAGACCGTTTCGCTGAATCATCTTGAACATGAAGTCATCCGACCGACATTCGAAGAACCTCGTGTACACATGGCGTTGGTCTGCGCTGCAAGGAGTTGTCCTTCAATTCGAGCGGAAGCTTATGTCGGCGATCGTCTGGAATTGCAACTGGACGATCAGGCACGATTGTTTGCGAATAACGAAGACTACGTAAGGTACTCTGACGCAGACGGCACGATCTATCTAAGTCCGATACTCGACTGGTATGAGGAAGACTGGCACTCTGCCGGAGGTTACCTGGAGTGGCTTTCAGAACGAGTCACATCTGATGAGCTCCGTGAGAAACTGCTGGCTGCGGAGCGAGCGGAAATCCCGGTGGTCTTCAGCAAGTACGACTGGTCACTCAACTCTCAGGCAGGCGGTACTTCCACGAGCGGCGGAGCTGCTGGTTTCGGGTCCGGCAGCGTGCCTAATGAGTGATGGACTGTGCGTCGAACTGTTTTGCTGTTTTTCCGATTTGTCGCCGTATCGTTCCCGGATGGCGTTCGTCGACTCACGTTAAGACTCTATAGGGCTGCTTCCTGTCTCAGCGCATCACGGAGTTGTAACTATGTTGTCGAACCGATTGCCAACGTTTGCGGCTGCTGCCGCTTTGACCCTGCTCTGCCTGCCAGCCTACGGTCAACAGGGTGGAGGGATGTGCCCGGGAGGAGGTGGTGGCGGCGGAGCCGGTGGTCGCGGAATGGGTGGTGGCCGAGGTAACGGCGGGGCGAACGGAATGTCGGCCTTCAACATGTTAAATCAGATGGCGCAGGCGCAGCAGATGCAGACCGCCGCCAACGCAGCAGCCGCCCGAGCCGCCACAGAGAATCGTCTGCAGGCAACGACGTCGCAGTTTGTGCAAACAGCAATGACGTTTGACCAGGATGCGGATCAAATGCTTGACCGCGAAGAACTCACTCAGGTCGCTGCAGCCGTGATTGCCGAACTGGAAACGCGGCAGGGACGCTCTCCACGCCGTCGGCAGAAGACTCGAACACGACGAACCGCACAGGAAACGGAATCAACTTCATCACCGGTTGCCAACCCCATGCAGGAACGATTCGTCGCTCGCGCGTTGTCATTTGATCGCAACAAAGACGGGAAACTCAACTCCGCAGAAACCAGTCAAATGGCCCGCGCACTCATTCAGTCCCTGAGCTGACAACGACTCGCTGCAGAGCAGGTCACGGTTTGACAGTGCCCAGTCCCCGATATGTCATTCCGTGGCCCGTTCTGCCACCGGATACCACGAGGCTCCGGTTCACTTACCGCCGGTGATGTACGCCAGAATCTCCAGCACTTCATCCCGAGTGAACTTATCCAAGAGCGATTTGGGCATCATCGACGCTGTCGACGGAATGATCTCGTCGATGTTGTCCTTCGCAATGACGGTGGGTGACGGGGCTTCGGGATTAACCAGCAGGGAAACTGACGACTTGTCTTCTGCCACCACGATTCCCGACGTCACGTTACCATCAAGATCCAAAACAGTTTTCACCGCGTACTTCGGATCGATGCGGTAGCCGGGTTCCAGAATCTCCCTCAGGACCAGCCGGTGATCTCCCTTGAAACGCTGCAGAACCTCGGTGAGTTCCGGACCCACGGCTCCGCCTTCGCCCTTCATTTTGTGACAGCTGAGGCAGGTCGCTTCTTTGAACAGCCTGGCTCCGATCGATGCCGTACGACCTTTCAGACCGCGATGCAGCTGCTCGCCTTCAAAATGACTCAGCTGCCAGATTTCGACGAACGATCGGTTGTTTCCAAGCGGGTCCTTTGGCGTCACCGGATTGCGCTGCCATTCGTCCAGGCTGGGAACAACCAGCATCACCCCGTACATCCTCATCCAGTGACGAGGAAACGTACACACATACGGATACTCGCCGGGCATCGACGGAGCCGTAAACGTCAGCAGTTCCCGCTGTCCCGCGTTGACCATTCCGCTGGCAAACTGCACATCAGGACTTTCCGGCACATAGAGTTTGCCTTCCTTTCCCGGCGTCACTCCCAGTTCGGCGGCTGCGAACGCAACTTCCTTCAATTGTCCCGGCGAAGTGATGACCAGGTTGTGAGGCATCAGATCTCTATTTTCCAGCACCACCTGAACCGGTCGGCCGGCCTCAACCACAAAGAATGGCCGGTCGTATCGCATTTCTTCTTTAACGGTGCTCAATCGAACGACTCGCACAGTCGTCTGACGCAACCGCTGCCGGTAAGACCTGGCCTCGGCGGCAGGCAGTCGCACCAGCAGTTCGTCACACAGTTCAACAGCGTCCAGGAATTCATCCGTCGTTCGCTTCGCTGCTGGTGTTTGCTCTGCGTGAGCCACCAAAGCACGTACAACGGCGGCGGCTGTCAGAGGATTCCGCGACTCATCCGGTACGCGACGCAGACTACGGACAGCTGCAGTTCGGAACTCATCCTGATTCACGAACGATGCCAGCGTGTTGAACGTGCCAGTGGGATCAGCCTTCATCATTGGCAACGTCTGAATCGCCTCAACGCGGACCGACTGAGGCTGTGATTCCTCCAGCAACGTCAGCACGTTGCTGCGCAAAGATTCCCGTTGAGCTCCCGGCGGAACCAGCGAGACTGACTGGAGCCACGCCAGGCGAGACGTTTCCGATCTCTGAGCCATCTTCCATGCTTCCTCAGAATGTTCGATGAGGATCAACCCAGCGAATCCGGCAGCACTCAGGACTGGGTTATCCGACGCAACAGCTTCTCGAAAGTCGGCTGCATGCTGGTTGAGCGTTTCCGGTGGCAGGCTCAGCAACATTGCTGAGATCTCACTGCCCACAGCGACTTGTTCGCGGTCGTCTCCGTCGAGCGATGCCATCGCCTGCAGCATCTCGGAAGCAGGATTCGTCTGCTTGATTGCAACGAGCCCCGCAATCGCATCGTCGCGATTTTTGCGAGCTATCCCCGGTCGCAGCAGGATGGTTTCAAACACCGGTAAGTATTTCGGATCGTCGTGACGCGTTTCCACCAGCAGCAGCCGTGTGTTGTCGAGTCGCTTCAATTGATACGCGACAATGCGGGGACTCTTGTCGAGAAAGACACGAGGCCGTTTCACCGGTTTGTCTGAGTCACCGTGCTGATGCTGGTGATCCTGCGCAATGACCGTCGAACCAACAGCCATCCAAAGACATAACACAAAACGAAACATAACAAACATTCGTCGTCGCCGGGCAGAACTACGCGAAAGAAACCGCAAGGTATTTCGAACCACAGATTCCACTGATAGCCACGGCCAAATGCAAACTGAAACCAGACAGTCAAACGCATCCCCGACCCTGCAGTCCGTGTCTTCCGAGTGGTCTGTGGTGAAACCGCGCTCTAAGAATAAGCCAGGAACCTCGCTACTGACTTTCCAGATGCCTCATCGTCTCATCCAGCGTGTACTGCAAATACACATCAACGTCGTTTTCGAGGACACCCAGTGCGACTTCCATCGCTTCGTCTCCGCTGAAGAAGCTGCATGCTCGAACAGCTTCGAGGCGGACGCGTGGATGTTCGTCTGCAATCAGAGTCTCAATCCGCTGCAACGCATCGGGAATATGGTCTCTCATGTAACACAGGATACGCGTGGCAGCCGCGCGGCATCGGTAGTCGCTGGACGTCAGGGCGGCCGGCAGTAAAGTGTCATCAACGACGTTGTGTGCCTGCAGCACCCAGTTTGCTTCCAGAATCTGATGTGAGTATTCCTCGTTGGTGGCATCAAGTGACGCGACCCATTTATTAACAGCTGCTACGACCTCATCTGATGGACGTTCTGCCAGTTCGCGTCGAGCGCAATACCGTGTGCGGTCTTCCGGTTCGTTGAGTGCTTCCAGCAGCGCAGGAACAGGCTGCCCGGCAATCGGCGGTGGCTGAACCAGATCTCGTCCCGTGCAGATGACTCGCCAGATGCGACCGTGCTGATGATCGCGATTGGGTTCTCTCAGATTGTGCTGCAGGTGCCCAATCAGTGCGTTGTGCCAGTCACACACATACAGAGTGCCATCCGGAGCAAACTGAATATCGATCGGACGGAAGTTGCCGTCTTCGCAGAACAGCAACGGTGGCTTCTCGGTGCCTTCGAAACCGCTGTCGACTTCTTTGACAGAATGTTGGAGGATGGATCGATCGCCGATCACGTTGCACAGCAGAAAATCACCCTGATCTTCCGGTTTGAAGTGACGGCTGGCGACGATTTCGCTTCCGGCAGACGGTCTAGTGCGTTTCTTGATGAAACGCGGATAAGCATCAGACCCACGAAGTTCCTTCTGTTTGAAGTTGTTGACAGCGTCGTTGAAGGATCCTCCCGCGTGTTTCGCCGGGTACTCTACGCGACCACTGATTGGAGTGGCCCAGAAGTTGTATCCCGGTGAGGCATCTGAAACGAAATCCTGCCCCCAGCGGTCGTAGACGTGTCCCCACGGATTAGCGAACGGCAGGGATACGTGCGTGCTGAAGTGGTGAGTTCGAGGGTTGTAGCGCCACACGCCAGCTTCGTGCATTCGCGTCAAACCGTAGGGGCTTTCGACCTGAGAGTACTTGAATGTCCCTTCGTTGAAGTACAGCGAACCACCAGGCCCCCATTCGAATGCCGCAAGCCCGTGATGTGAGTCGGCGGAATCGAATCCAACCAGTTGACGAATCCGCACATCGGCCACGTCGTCACCGTCGGTGTCCTTCAGAAACAGGATGTCTGGTTGTTCTGCGACGTAGGCACCGCCATGCCCAATCTCAAAGCCAGTGGGCTGATGAAGCCCATCAGCAAACACAGTACACTCATCAGCGCGACCGTCTCCGTCTTCATCAGTCAGGATGAGGACCTTATCATTGAGTTCGCTCTTTGGACGCCAGTGCGGATACGAAGGCATCACTGTGACCCACAACCGACCGCTGTTGTCGAAGTTCAACGCAACGGGATTAGCGAGTTCCGGAAAGTCTTCTTCTGACGCCACCAGCTGAATCTCATAGCCGTCCGCCATTTTGAACAGCTTCTGCTGTTCGGCTCCGGAAAGGTATTCCAGCGATCCCAGTTTGCCGGCCTTGCGATTCTTGTCGTCTTCGCCGCCGACGTTCGTACGGACTTCCAGAAACGGCAGAGTGTCGCTGTCATCGCATTCCCCTGGAACTGATTCCCCTTTCGCCAGAGCCCAGATCCGTTGATCGCGACTGGCCGTCATCTGGTCGAGAATCGTGCGTTCCCGTTCCATGACTTCCCGGTTGTTGTACGTCCCATCGGAACCGGCGAGACCTCGTTTGCCATAGATCGAATAGCCATTCACCGCTCGGTAACGATGCCACCAGTGGAAGTTCTTATCGTCCACTTCCGATCGGAGTGCCTGAGAAATCTCTGGCTGGCATTCCAGACCCAAAGCCGTCATGAACAGGGGAGCCAACGCTTTGTAGCCCTTCGCATTCAGATGAGATCCGTTCAATGTCAGTTGCTCATCGGAAGATTCAAACAGTGCTTTCATTGGAGTGAACACATCAGCGAAAGCGACGTCATTCTTTTCCGCAACCGCCTTCAGTACAGCGGTGTATTTCTCCAGCCGTTTGTTGTGTTCCGAACCATCCGGAACATTCGGATCACCAATGTCTTCGAAGGCGATCGGAGAGACCAGCACAACCTGAGGAGCCTTTTCGCCGTCGTACTTCTGCTCCAATGTCTCGGCGACCAGCTTGTTCATATCCTGTTCAAACGCCTCCAGACCAGCCTCACCGGCGAACGATTCATTGAACCCGAAGAAGAACAGGACCACGGTCGCTTTGCTGTGAGTCAGATGGCTGTGCGGATCGCCGAAATCCAGTGAGCGAATGCGTTCATAAGGTTCGTCTCCCGGAAAACACAGATTGCGGATCGCCAGATCCATGTCGCTGTACGACTGATGCAGCAGCGTTTCCCAGTAGTTCTGATGCTGCATTCGTTCGCCCAGTTCATTACCAACCAGACAGATGCGATCGCCCTTCCGCAGAACAAGTTCTTTGGCAAGTAACGAGCAACAAAGGTTCAGATTCACGATGCAGGTGAACGCGACAACGACAAGCAAGTGCTTCATGGAATACTCAATATGATTCGGCGACGAGGCGGGATTCCTTCAGGTGCCACTCGAAAAGAAGTATCCGTCGGGAATGGGGATGTGGACCGGAGAGTGTCGCGGACAGAGCCCTGTTTTTCCAGTATTGATTGCCACAACCTGGACACAGGGTGCACTCACGGAATCCGGTTTCGTACGTCTCGGTCCCAAGGGCTGTGTGGGCCCGCGTATCCCCGAAGCTCTGCTTCGGCCATGCATTCAACGTCGTTGTGTATGACAGCGAAGCGACCGGGTGGCACTGCCGGGTTGTCCAGCGGTGAGTTCGTCTGCCGATTTCGAAACATACTCAATGTCGACAACCGATGTTTCCGTTCACCTTTGCTGTCGTCACCAACCAGCGTCAGGTGAGCGGCGCGACGTCAGTCCGCTGATGAACATGCAGTTCACAGAAGAAGATGAGCACAATGTTCCACCGGCTTCGTCATCGTGTCCCATAGCCTTGTGGTCGGCACTGCTGGGCAAGCCAGCAGTGGTACCGAGAAATCTAATGCAGTTCCATTGGTTTCAGCACATCAGAGAATCGCTCGACTAATTCGGATCTCATGTCTTCTCCGCCAGGCACGGTGAGGATTCTATTCACGCTGCCATCCTGAAACAGCACTAACACATTGAAATAGTGAAACGGATAAACAAGATCGAACGAAGTTGTGCTGCCGTAGATACTATAGTGCATGGAACTGGCGGGTGAAGCCTCGGACTCAATCACTCCGGACTCCAGCGGCTCGGCTTTGAGTACGGCATTCACATCCTGTTTGGACATTCCGATCTTGAGACGTGATGCATTGAACTGATCTCGTAGCGCTGCGTTGTCTGCGTATTCGGTGTTATTTGACAGCAGTTGTGATGCCTGAAATGCCAGCCAGACCGCTGTCAATCCCGGATCTGTTCGCGATGGCGCTGCCTCGTAGATTTGAAGATCGCTTCGGTCAAGGGGACTGCTTGCGACTGCCTTTTCAAGCCTGGATGTATCACTGATTTTCCGTGGCTTTATACGGCTTGCAGGTGTTCCTTCAAAATCCACTGTTTCCATTTCACACGCTGGCGGCTGCACGAATTTGTCAAACTTTCCTTCAATAAAGACTGCCAGGACAGAGTCTCGCTCATCTCCCTCTGAAACTTCAGCAGGCAGTACACCAAAGTTAATAGTCGAAACAACCTTATCTGATAGCTGAGCGGCCTCCTCAAAGTTGCCGCGCCATTGAATATCTTCGAGAATCAATTCGGCGTTCTTCCCTTTCTGAAAGAGTTGCCATTCTTCATACGCTAGCAACCAACTAACAGACATCTGCTCGGGGGAAGTCTGCACATCACCAGACTGAGCGCATCCTGTTGTGATACAAATGCAAATCACAAATGGAATGATCGAATGTTTCTTCGCAATGCCGCGAATGAACCGAAACAATGCCATGGCAATACACCTCTGTTAGGTAGTTCAAGCAGCGGTGGCTGAGGACAGAGTATTGTAGCCAGACAGGGCAGGTGCCACCGGCCAATTTCGGGGATTGCACGGCCGGTGGGAACCGGCCCTACGATTGATCTCAGCCAAGTGCCAGTGCGGCGGCGGACAATACTGCGTTATTGGTTGAGAGCCGAACTGCCCGTGGTTTGCGGCACCAACGTCGGGCCGCTTCTGCCCTTGAAACTGCGACGTGAACCATCGCCATTCGCCGTCGCGTTCTCCGAAAACCGCCACCAACAGACTCTTGTCCACATCGGCCCCCTGTGCGTTCGGTCATGCACTGACCGCTGGCCCGGATTTCCTTGATGTCTGGTGCTGCGAGTCGCGCAAACGCGCGGGACTTGAGTGCATCGTTCGCGATGAGTTGCAGGACACGCGCAGCTTCGACTGTCATCGCCAGTGGGCATGAATAGATGGCGCTCGACGTTTGGAACAGACACCACCGCGTCATCTGATGAATGGTTGAGGACTTGGCGTGATGTCGTTTAGACGCGGCGGCCGGAATCCTTTCGGTCGCAGCACTGCGCGCATTTCGGACCACGCGTCCGACATCCGGATCTTGTCCACTCGTTATCCACATGTATCGTACGGCACATACTCCGGAATCTGGAACGCACACAAGGACAGGCATTGTAAAGGGGGCCCGTCGGTTGCTCTAACGACGCAGCAGGCGGATATTTCGCCATGAAACCTTGTACGGGCCGGTTCCTTTTCTGATGCCGTGTACCTGCAGTCCGATCTTTCCTTTCGGATGTGTCTTGTAGACATCGTCGTGCGTCAGGTCAGCAACTTTGTTTCCATTGATCCAGGTTTGAATCCGTGGGCCAACGGCGACGACTCGGAAATCATTCCATTCGCCGTTCTTCATGAAGTCATGAGATGCTTCCGGTTCCTGTTGAGGTTCCGGGGACAGCCAGCCAAGGCCGGTGGCTTCGCCGTAGATGTAAGCCGACTGCCCTGGACTGCTTTCGACTTCCACCTGAGGTCCGAAGAAGCGGTGCAACTGTCCTTTGTTGCCGGCATCAATGTCTTCCTGACTGCGTTCGCGCGAACGAATCTGCACGCCGGAATTGAGTGCATCATCCACACGGACCTGGAATTCCAGTTCGAAGTCGCCGAACTCCTCGTCCGATGCCAGAAAACTGTTCGGACTGCCGTCGACAGTTGTTCCCTGGATTGCTCCGTCGACGACTTCGTATTTGGCCTGACCGTGAGCGGCCAGTGTCCAGCCATCCAGATCGCGCCCGTTGAACAGGCTGAGCCACTCGCCTGCCGCAGCAGGGACTGAAGACAGAAGCAGAAGCGTTGGGATAAGACAGAGCCGAGCAGACATAAATCGTTACCTTAGTTGAAAAGTGAAGAGCTGTTGAAGGCCATGATTGAGGGGGCAGATGGAGGATCCAGTGGTGGGCGGACTCGAGTGACTCCGCGCCAGTGTCGGGGCCGCTTTTACGGGGACTAGCTGAGGGTCTGATCGTCGCTGGTGAGATCGGTATCCGCTCCGAGTATCAGATGCTGCATTTCCTCGCGAATGCTTTCCAGATACTGAGCCAGTTTCTGATACACATCCACAGCAAACTCGTCGGACTTCAGAACAGCCTGGATCTGATCGAGCATCTGTTGATCGGACACCAGATTCTCGTCATAGATCTTGCTGGATGAGCGCAATTCTGCCAGACGAGGCAGATACGCCTGACTCAGATGTTCGCTGAGTTCCCGCGCGAGGTACTCCGCCGTCTTCAGGCGTTCGGCTAACGGAATACGATTCAAGTCGGTCATCAGCAGTTCGCCTGTCGAAACGTTTGAGTACGTCGCAGTGGAGATTAGAGCGTTCAGCAGACCCAATCGTCAACAAAGATCATTGCATGAATTCGTGGAGTCTCAACGAGCAATGCTCCAGAGCCGGGAATCTCCTTCAACGATCTTAAGCAAATCCGACGAATCGTGCTGCGGTATCCATTCCAGGTCCACCCCAGGACCCCGAATGCGCAAACCACTGGCGGCAGCCGGCAACACGAGATGGATGATCCGCTCGTTGGAACATTCATATCCATCTCCTGCCAGAATCGGAACAGAAAACGCTGATTCCGTATCAGCTTCGCCGTTCATCAATGGCGTACAAAGAACGGTTGTTCCAACAGCATCACGATGCCCCGATACAGCCGACCATTTCAGCATGACGGATGGTTTGTCATGTTGCGAACGGTTTTCCAGTAGTGCCACCTGGCGGTCCAGATGAGTCACACAAAGATCCATCGCTCCGTCTCGGTTCCAGTCCAGTCGCGCGACGGCTCGTCCCAGTGTCTTCTCGGTGAGATACGTCGAAGAGTTTTCAGGTAGCTCGCGGAACTGTCCTTTGTCGTTGACGAACAGCTGCGCCTTCATGTGATATGGGATACTCATGTGTGCAAAATCATCGAGGTGTCCGTTGGCAACAAACAGGTCGTCATCGCCGTCTGCGTCCACATCCAGAAACTGCGTGCCAAATCCCAGCATTGGACGTCCCGGATGTTCCAGCTGAGTGGCACCGATCGAATCGATGAAGAAGCCCTGCGGCGTCTGCTCGTGAAAACAATTCAGCTCACCGTAGTAGTTCGTGATGAACAGATCGGTCTGGTGCCTGGGTGTGAGCCGGCCCACCGCGATTCCCATACTTCCCTGAGCCGTCCCGTCGCGTCCGAATGCGAGGCCTCGCACATGAGCTGAATCCGTGAGTTGGCCTGTTGAGTCGTATTCCAGAAAGAAGTTGGCAGACTCGTCATTGGCCACCACCAGTTGTCGCCCGCCATTCCCCAGGATGTTACCCGCGACGATGCCCATGCCGCGGCCGGAGTGCTGATCCAGCCCGGTCTCTATGGTGCCACGCCGGAACGTACCATCTCCATTCCCGAGCCAGAGTTCGTCCTGGGCGGCCGCAAAGTCTGTCGGACTGCAGATACGCTGCTCACCTTCATGATCGCAAAGTCGTTCGAATACACCATCGCCGGTGACGTAGTTCACATCGTAGACGTCAGCAATCGAATCGCCGTTCACGTCCAGAATCGCCGCGCTGATGGTCCACGCTGATTCATGTTCCGGCAGCTCCTGTTGCAGGAAGGTCCCATCACCCTGATTGATCCACATCACGTTTCGACTCACATTGGCCACATAGATGTCGTCGAATCCGTCGCTGTTGAGATCGCCGATGGCCACTCCCTGTCCGAATTCTGCGTCGGTGATTCCTGCCAGTTCGGCAATACTCTCAAAGTGCACACCACGGATATTGCGATGAAGTTCGTCGGAGACTCGCGACGGCACGCTGCCGGAACCGTTCGGCTGGTCCGCTCCCTGTGGAAAAAACAAATCGGGCCATGTGTCACCGTCCACGTCCAGCACACCGACGCCTCCACCAGTGAACTCGTGCATATATCGACCGCGTTCCCTGGCATTCGCACCGTTGTAGAACTTCGCGTCCAGACCGACGTCAGCCGCAACGTCGACCAGCCGAATCGATTCATCCCTACTGGCCAATTGTGAATCAATTGCTGGCTTATCTTCTTCCATTCGACTCATCGCCAGACGGATAACATCGGACGGAGTCGCATCCAGCACTGTCTTAGCAGCTAACCGCCGAACAGACGCCGCAGCTAACCGCCGAACAGACGCCGCTGGCAGCTCGTTCGATTCGTCAGAGGACTTGTCGACCAACGCGGTAAGCCGGTCGGATGCCCATTGGGATTCCGGTTCGTTTCGAAGCGCCATGCGACACCACGCGACGGCTTCCGGATACCGTCCAAGCGACTCCAGAAGATCGACCACCTGCGTCACCGCTCCTTTCGCAAAAACGTTGCGTCTGCGGCACAGTTCAAATAACGCGTTGAGCTTCTCTGCCTGTTTCTGATGCAGCCTGGCAAGGTCTTCTCGAGATGACTTGCGCAACGACTCTGCCAGCCACTGATGAGTGTCCTGTTCGAATCGATCCGCTTCGACAGCGCGAATGGCACATCCGATCGAGCTTCCGAAGTCAGTGGATTCCAGATGACGAGACAGCAACAACCAGAACGCCGCAGAAGCGGTTGCTCCTTCCAGCCCTTCCAGATCAGCTGCGGATTGAATCCCGGCCAGTTCCAGTCTGGCCACCTGGAAATCGGCGTCATCCGGGTACGTCGTCAGTGCTTCGTCCAGAAGTTCGAGTGTCGCATCGTGCCTTTGCCGGATTCGCAAATGCTTCCATTCCGCCCAAAGCAGATGTCTGTCTGTCGGAGACAACTCACGAAGCCGGCGAACCTTGTCAAGGCTCCATAGATCCTCTCCGTTTGCTGCGAGCACCATGAGTTCTTCAGCCGATGCATGACCGAGGTCTACGAGTTCTCGCAGCAGCGACACGGCGTGCGTCGTATTTGCTGTTCCCGCCGACAGTTTTGCCAGACGCCGAAGGACGAAGGCATCCTGAGGCAAGTACTCCAGAACAATCGACAGGTCAGCGACGGCTCTATCGATTCGTCCCTGCGAGATAGCGATTTCTGCGCGAGCCAGCCACGCATGATAGATGTAGCTTCCGCCAGTGGGCGGGGGAAGATTGGCGAGGTACACTTCTGAAGTCTGAAAATCACGCTGCTGAAACGCCGACAGGCCGGCGATCGCGAGAGCAACAGGATGCTTCGGCGACGACCTCAGAAACGTTTCCGCTGCAGCAAGTGCCTCGTCATACTTCGAATCTTCATACAACCGGATTGCAGGGTCCGGCTGGTGCGAAACGGACGAACCACGGTGCCATATCCAGAACGTCGCTCCGACGACCATCGCCAGCGTAACAATCGGCGTCCATCGTTTTGACGTTTGGGCAGCGTCCGTTGAGGTCACGGAATCCACTCCGTATTCGGCGTCAAAAAGACTCCGATTGATCGTGATCCAGATACCCGGCAGACGATTCAAAGATTCGTCGCCGTCGAACCCCGGTTTCGTCGGAGTCCTTCTGATGTTCCTGAAGGTCCTGCAGGTTGGCCTGGCACAGTCGACATCCAACGGTCAGCAAATGGAAGTCGATGTAGTCGGATTGTTCGCCGGACAGTGTGCCCAGCAGATAGCCGCCCAGTTCGCTGCGAGAAGGACAACTCAGCCGCCCCCGCCGCCAGACCTCACCCACGCTGTGCCCTCCCTGATCGCGATGCTGAATCAGCTGGCCCAGGCGAATCTTGAGTGATTCGTCTGACCGCAATTGCTGTTCCAGTTCCGTCATTCGCTCCGCCGGGAGTCCTTCGTCGAGCCAGGCGGTGAGTTCCTGGTCAGTCCATACGGTGTGTTCAGCAGACATGTGATGACGTTGAGTTGTAATATGCCAGACGATTGATTGTGTCAGTTCCCACTGCAGTCTAGCAGCTTGCGACATGAGAAAGCGAGTGTTAGAGTCACAGCAGGAGCCTCAATAGAAATGGCCTCCGGCGCTTTCTAACAGTGTTTTTCCGTCCGGCGTAAATCTGAACGTGGTCACTTTCCGAACGTTCCTTAACACCGATCCACCACAGCTGCTGAAGCTCTGGCATGAATCTCGCCTCGGTCCGAGTGCGGCGGAAGGCTTTCCGTGTGACGTCCTGGAACTGGCTGTCTACTCCCGCCCCTACTTCGACCGTAAGGGGCTGATTGTAGCGACCGACGGCGATGATGTGGTTGCCATGGCCCACGCCGGGTTCTCGGCGACGTCCGACGAAACGACACTCGATCCGTCGAAAGGTACCGTCTCCATCATTGTCGTGCATCCCGATTATAGGCGGAAGGGGATCGCTCGGGAGTTACTCAAACGAGCAGAAGACTATCTCAGATCACGAGGCGCTACGGCGGTCACTGCGGGGGCAGGCCCCAATGGAAACGGCTTCTACCATTCCATCTACGGAGGAGTCGAGCCGTCCGGATTCGAAGTGTCGGGAACGCAGTGGCAGGAGTTCTTCGATTCGGCTGGCTATGAGCCAGGATCTGTGACCAGGGTGCTGCATCGTGACCTGGACGTCGGTCGCGATCCGATTGATGCGCGTCTCATCCGTAATCGCCGACGGCTGAACATGTTGATTACGGATCGCGTTGCTGACCACTCATGGTGGTGGCACGCTCGTCACAGTCATCAGGACACTCTGCAGATTGAACTCGTTGATCGAGCCAGCAACGAAACGGTGGCGACGGGACGCATCGTGGGCCTCGACATTTACATTCCCAAATGGGGAGTCCGCGCCGTTGGCATTCGTGATGTTGTCGTGACAGAGAACGAACGCCGCCAGGGATACGCGTTCTCACTGGTCGTCGAAACCTGTCGGCAGCTGCGAGAACAATCCATCCGGCTCGTCGAAGTCCAGATTCAGGACGACAACGCAGCAGCGTTGGAACTCGTCCAGTCTGCAAAGTTCGAAGCCGTCGCCGAACTAACGACATACCGGCGCACGCTCTAGCCCTCGCGACTTCCGGCAGAATCTGCCGGATCACCGGTCCCAACCGCCTCACTTTGCCGAATTCTTGCTGCGCGCATCGGGCTCAATCAATTCGAACGCAGGGCAGGCCGCGTTCATCTTGACCCTGAAGCAACCAGTGCAGGACATTCCTGATTCAGTATCTCCTGCGCGAACGCCACGACTGCTTCGAAGGCTCCCGATATGTTTCTGATTCTGCGACCTCTGCGTCTTTGCCTGAGGGCTCTGGCGGGGCAATCGGCACCGAGCCAGCTCTCCATGGGATTGGCTCTTGGAATTCTGGTTGGGCTGATTCCCAAAGGCAATCTGCTGGCCATCGTGCTGGGGATGATTCTGGCCGCATCTCGCGTCAACCTGGGAATCGCCGCAGCCGCCATTGTCTGCTGCAGTCTGGTGTCTCCGATGTTAGATCCAGTTTCACACCAGGTGGGAAGCTGGTTGCTGAGTCAACCAGGGTTGGCCGAGTTCTGGACGTGGCTCTACAACCAACCCGTCGTTCCATGGACCGGCTTCAACAACTCTGTCGTTCTCGGAAGTTTCGTCGTTGGTCTGGCAATGCTGTATCCGGCTCATCGACTCAGCCGGCCGTTGTTTGAGAAATATTCGATCGTTGCGAGAACATGGGTACGCCGCTTCTGGCTGACTCGAGCCTTGATGGGCGCGGAATGGGCCACAAGAGTCGGAGCCGTTGACTAGAGGAGTTTACTTTTTGTCGTAGTCGTTCTGGCATTCGTGGGAATGCCTGATTCATAGCTTCTTTCACGTCTGCTGCGGCCACAAGTCAGCGTAATACGCTGCAACAAGGAACACCGGCCACACCTGGATAGCACCGGTTCTCGAACCGGTGTGCCGCACGCACAAGAGACACCGAATAATCAGCGTTCAGTCACTGAGCGACCACAGACAAGACAACGATTCTACGCGGCTGATTGACCCCAATTGACACATCGCTGCAACGAAAGCAGCCCAAAGACGTTGATCCGGCCAGCGGCTCGACAGGAGATAAACTCATGCGATGGACCTGGGTGATACCTCGACTCATTCTGATGGGTCTGCTGTGGGCAATCATGGCATTCGGCTTTGATCCGTTTCTCCGATACGCAGCCATTCAAACAGCTCAGTCGGTCACTGGGGCTCGCGCTGATATTGAACAGGTTACAACAGGTTTCTTCCCGCCGGTCATCAGCGTCAACAACGTCGCTTTGGCCAGTGCAACCTCTCCAGGAACCAATCTCGTTGAGTTTTCGGAACTCAGCGGCCATCTTGCCGGAGCACCGCTACTGCGGAAGTCATTTGTCGTTGAAGAAGCAAAGGTCACAGGAATCCGCTTCGGCACGGCGCGCGATGACGATGGCCAGCTCGAAGTCATCCCCACCGAACCAAAGGAACCATCCTGGCTTGCCGAAAAGCTCAGCGAAACCGGAGATGAATGGCTTCAACAGCTTGTGGTTGATGTGAAGACACAACTGGATCCCAACACGCTGGAAACCTGGCGCACCAGCCAGCAGCTCAAAGTGAAATGGGAAGAACGCGTTGACGTGATGCAGCGAGACATCAAGACGTTTGAACCGCGAGTCAAACAACTGCAGACAAAGGTGGAACAGGTCAAGCAGCTCCCGGCGGTAGACCAGGTTCAACAGTACCTGCAACTGGCGACCGAAGGACAACAGCTCCTGCAGGAAGCACAGAACCTGCAGAACGAAGTCCGTCGCATGGGACCGGAAGTCCAGCAGGATCTGAAGCAACTGGATCGCGCTCGACTAAACGACCAGCAGCAGATCGTTCAGAAAGTCCGACAGCTGAAACCGAGTCCTCGACGCATTACGGAATCCCTCATTGGTCCTCAGCTTTACCAGCAACTGCATCAGGCGCTGTCCTGGCTGGAGATGGGAACCGAGTACCAGAAACAGCTACGCGATCAGACGAAGGTGGAACGTCATCGAGGCCGCAATTTCGAATTCCCGCTACTCAATCCGACTCCGCGCCTGCACTGTCGCCGCATCGAAATGAATGGGGAGCTGTTGATCGGGCAACAGGTGTCTCCGTTTCATGCTCTCCTGACGGATGCCGCGAGCGATCCGGTACTCGTGGGGCAACCGATGGTGTTTCGGATGACATCATCGGGACAGACACCGTTACAGCTCGCTGTTCGTCACGACGCCACAACAGACCGTCCGACCACTGATGTGATTGCGGAACTTCACGAGCATCAGCCGCGCAGCCTGCAACTGGGAGATCCAGAGACAGCGGTGCTGACAGCAGCGCTGTCCGACCTGAACTGGTCGGCACGCATTCGGCTGCAGGAGGAACACATTGCAGGAGCCATCAGGCTGCACGCGCAGATGTCACAATCCGATCTCGAGTCCGACAGAATGCCCGCGATGCTGAGATCGGAAGTTGCCGGCATCTTTCAATCACTTGATTCCATCGACGCCACCGTAGATCTGACCGGCAACCTGCAGCACCCACAGATTGAGATCCAGTCTGATCTCGGCGAACAGATTGCCACGGGCATGAAGACAGCATTCACTCGCCAGGGAGAACAACTCAAATCCGCCATGACTGCGAAGGTTGCTGAGATCGCTCAGGATCAGAAACAGAACCTGACGCAGGAGCTTTCCGTCCAGTATCAGGAGTTAATGGCGAAGCACGCTGATACTCAGAAACAACTTCAGGGAGCCCAACAGCTCCTCGCGGCTGTTCGTGCCGGCGAATCCAACCCTGGCGATCTGTTCCGCCAGGTCTCCGGCACCGGTCTGATTTCGAAGAAGAAGTCCAGGAAGGCGGAAAAAGTCCAACGTCAACTCGACCAGGCTGGCCAGTTACTCGAAGGCTTTGGAGGCGGCTTGTTTCGGTGACGTGAGCGACGCGCAAGAGGGACGTACAGGCGTCATTTTAGAATGAGTAGCCTTGGCTTCGTGTGTCTTACATGAGCGAGGATTGAGAATTGTATCGCTGGTCGTGAGTGTCTTCCTTTGGCGGCGAAGCTTTACACCTGTCGGTATGCGGTTTGGGATGCAGCTTGCCATTGCACACTGTGCTTTGATGGTCCCCGTTCTCAGCCGAATCCTGCACGCGATCCTTGATGATGTCACCGCGGCGCGAAGACGCTAATCCGGCACAGCCGATGTGGGTGATGTGTTTGTTGCTCCCGATAGTTGAAAAGTCGGCCCAACAACTTCTCGCACCTCCCGTGCAACGGAAATGGCGAGTGCATCGATCCAGTCCGGCGGAAGGTCAGCAGGATAACTTCAGGATGACCGCCGGCGACCTCAAGTTGAGCTCAGCCAGCCAGCCCCGACTTCAGATCGGCGGTCCATTAGCCTCGCCGTGACATCAGCCATCAGGCCAGGTACAAGGCCGCTGAGAACAAGGCTGACACGGGAACTGTCAAAGGTCCAGGGGTGGAAAAGGACAGACGGATGAGACGCAGGGGAAAAAGTGGCCCCGCACTGTGGGACTGAACTAACGCCCCAGTGTCGACTTGGAATACACGTCGGCACTACATTCACTCCGAGCCGCCGAAGTCTGCCGGGGAAAAAGACAATTCGTTGCTTGTACGAGGTCGATACCGGCCGCGTTGAATGGCTTTCTTCCTGTGTCGTTCCGCAGCCGGATCCTTGTCCGGATTCGGATCCAGCACGCGGGAAATGAATCGAAACACTTCCGGAAAACGCCAGTTCTTCGACCGGCCAACGTGTGCCGCTCCTCGATGCAGGTGGTAGTCGTGCTCGATTGTGGCGTCAAACAGAAGTCGATGCAGCAATTCGACGGAACGGAAGTTCCCGTTTGCATCTTCATCTCCAACTTCGATCAGCAGCTGGAGTCCCGATTCGCGCAGTGCTGTCGGATTGTCCAGAACCATCGTGGGCGGATGGGTACTCCTCCAGAATGCTCTGTCAACAGGATCTCCAAATCGCGCGCCGTTGTCTGCAGTGATCTCGGGGCCGAAATAGCTAATGTCCCAGTCCTCGAGCTTCAGGACGGCGGGGAATCCCGGAGCCATCGAAACTGCTGCCGCAAACATCTCCGGGTGGCGAAAAGCAACACGCAGCGAACCCTGACCTCCAAAAGAACTACCTCCAATGACCGTACCGTCACGCCCCTCGTGGACCCGATAGTCATTTCGCACCCGCTTGAGCATCTGGCCGGTGATGAATGAATCCCACTGGTTGGTCCCATCGTGCCAGTCGATAAAGAAGGACGCTCCTGTGACCGGCACCACAACAACGCAAGGCACCAGGTCGCCGCTGGCCCAGGCACCTTCGACAAACGACCGCATATGACCGGCCAGGTATTTCGCTCCACTGGTTCCTCCGTGCAGCCAGATCAACAACGGTAGGTTCTTTGTTGTCTGTTCGTAGTCAGGTGGCAGAAGGACATCGACCTTCACTGGTCCAGGCACCAGCGAGGTTGCGATGCTACGGCTGACAAGCTCGCCGCGCGGAACAGATTCATCAGCACAGGAAGCGGCAGCAACAATTCCGAGGATGGCAGGCATGATGAGGAAACGCATAAGACAAACTCCGAATGGCACCTTAGAGAGACCTCCAGCAGACGTTCTGGCTCGTGGTAATATCTGTTTGTCAGCTCTCTTTCGAGACCAGGGTGGCCACAATCCTTGGCAGAGCGCTGCTATTGGAAGAAACGCACTTGTTTTGTACTGCCTTGACTGGCTTCAATCTGCTCCCTGTCCCGACTAACATGATTCTTCGCTGAGCTGACCGATGGCCAGCGCTTGCTATCTCATCCCGGACCAGCCTAAAAAAAGCCTTCCTGCACGAACCCTGGAAGCGGCAATCGAATACGTCGTCCCATCGAAAGTGTTTATATGAGTTCTGACAAGCCAAAGACCCGCATTCATTCGATGGATCAATACCGCGGCTATACCGTTGCCGGGATGTTCCTCGTGAATTTTGTGGGCAGTCTGAGCGCCTTCCACTATGTTCTCAAGCACAACAGCGGGTTCTTCAGCTATGCCGATTCGATCATGCCGGCCTTCATCTTTTGTGCCGGGTTTTCGTATCGATTGACCGCCATTCGTCGGTTCTCCGAGATGGGAGCAAGCCAGGCCTGCTGGAGCTATATAAAACGGAGCCTCGCACTGGTTCTGGTCTCTGTCTCGATATTCACGTTCAATGCCGATATCGGTGGCAGCTGGGTCGAGATGGAGGAATCAGTGGGCCTTTCCGGAGCACTCTCGGAGTTCGCATTTAAGTTCTTCAAGTCTGGCATGTGGGAAGTGCTGTCAATTATCGGGGTGACACAGATCCTCCTTCTGCCTTTCATTAATAAGGGAGCTGCTGCCCGCGTCATCGCCATCATTGTGCTGCCTCTGCTTCATGTGCTTCTCTCATGGTCATTCAACTACGACTTTGCCAACGGTCTTCCAAACTGGTTCAATTCCTTCTATGGCGCACACAATGGAACGGTTTGGGACGGTGGCTTGTTTGGTCCTCTTGCGTGGTCCTTGCCCATGTTGGCAGGCACTCTTACCTATGACATGATTGCTGCGAGCACAGCGCCAAGAGCGTGCGGGCGTTTAATCATTGCTTCAGCCGTATTGATGGCCGGCGGATATCTGACAAATTGTCTCTCGAGACTCTATGACCAGAACCCGGAACTACAGGCAGCGATCGATACCCAGCGAGACTCATTGACCGAACAGCGCGACTCTGCCAAAGCTGAACTGGATCAATTGAAAGCCGAAATTGAAGCCCTGGCAGCACAGGAAGCTTCATCTGGAGACTCTGAAGAACGACCACCAGCCAGCGCAGAAATGGTGTCCCTCAAACGTCGTGAGCGTGCCTCGGCCGGCGTCCTGAAAGGGATCGAAAAAAAGATTGGTTCTCTCGGAAGAATCGCTCTGGATCCTGTCATCCCATCCGGGGAACGTCTCAAAAATGCTCAATGGGCGTGGGCTGAATACCCGTTCATCAGACCTGAGTTTGGAGGCCAGGAGATCAACTACTGGCTGATGGACAAAAAACGAATGGTGTCGCTTCCGTTCACATTGTTCTCAACCGGGTTCGGCCTGTTTCTGTACTGCCTGTTCATCGTCATCGTAGATGTGTGCAAACTGGAACTGGGTGTTTTCCGAACCATGGGGCAGAATCCACTCGCCGCGTACATCATCCATGAGATGCTGCTGCGAGGTTTTGACGACCTGACTCCGGAGGACGGTCCGCTGTACTGGGGACTCCTGATGTTCGCGGTCTTCTTCCTGCTGACTTACATGATGGTTCGATACCTTGAAAAAAACCGACTGTTCCTGAGATTGTAAGTTGGTGAGTCACTCGGGATGTCAGGTACGAAGGATACTTTGCGTACTGGCACCTGAATTGACGTCGCGGAGAAAACCGATGACACGACTGCGGTGCGAAGGGTGGTGGGAACAGGACGGACTCGGCCGTCAGCCCATGACCGACCTTGTCATCGAAATTGGAGACGGCCAGCTCAACGGTGACGGTGAAGATATTGTCGGGCCATTTTCACTGACCGGGCCATTTTCACTGACCGGGCACATTCAGGAAGACGCAATCTTCATTCACAAACAGTACCACGGACAACATGCCATCGACTACCACGGTACATCGGTTGGCGAAGGCATTTATTGCGGAGATTGGAGCTGGTCAGGCTACGTTGGCGGAAAATGGTCAATTCACATGCGGTCAGTTGTTGATGGATCAGAAATGGAGATCACTGAAATCCGTTGACGACCAGGGATCGTTGCCACCGATTGACGCCCGAACGACTCGAAGAGATTTCTGTTCCGAATACTGGTCTGCCAGTTACGCCCCTCCACGTACTCCTCCCGCGAAACCTGAAACTTTTCGAATGGAGCCGAATCATCAATCGGTCTGAAAACCGTCAGCGCGAGATGCATACGAAGTAACGCGGTGACTGACACCGATCAGGACGTGCGATTTGTTGGAAAACCGATTCCTGGCAAATCGAACCTGCGCGATGACAGGTAACCGAGCAGGAAAGAACGTGTCAGGGACTCGAATACTAATTCTGGTTTCAAATCTCTCCTCCACGTCAGGACCTGGGGACGATGTCTGATTTCAAAGTTACAGAACTCGATCCGAGCACCGACTTCGGCAATCTGGAATTTTGGGACGTGGTCATTATCGGAGCCGGTCCCGGAGGACTGGCGGCCAGTTTGACAACGGCTCACCGTGGCCTGACTACGCTGGTCATTGAGGCAAAATCGGAGCCTGGCGGTCAGCCTCAGTTTCTCTATGCCGACAAAAAGATCGTCGATATTCCCGGCTTTCCAGACGGGATCACCGGTCACGAGCTTTCCGAACGGACCTTTCGGCAGGCTGCTGAAGCGCTGGTGCAGTTTCGCTTCAACGAGGAACTCATCGAAATCCAGGATACCAGCGAACTTGGAAACGATGAGCCTTTGAAGAATGTCGTCACGTCCGTCGGTGAGTACCGTTGTCGCAAAGTAATCCTTGCCTGCGGACTGCTGCACTATCCTCGAAAACTGCCAGTGCTGGACGAATTGAACTGGAAGAAGGTTTACTACAAGGTTCCTCGAATCAACGACTATCACGATGACCATGTGGTGATTGTTGGAGGCGGAGATTCGGCGCTGGATGCGGCTGTGATGGCTTTGCAGCGAAACGCACGCGTCGACGTCATCATTCGCAAAGACAATCCAGCCGGGAAAGCAGCAACGGTGCAAAGAATTACAGAGCTGACCGGGACGGTTCGCACAGGAGTTGAAATTGCATCGGCTGTCGTCGAAGAGGGGCGTCTCAAGTCGACGCTGACAGACGGCACCATTCTTGATTCGGAAATGGCAGTCGTGCAGATCGGGTTCCTGTCTGCCAGAGAAACATTCGAACGACTCCGCATTCGACTCAACGACGACGGCAGTATTGCCATCGACCCTTACTATGAAACGAGCCGACCAGGAATCTTCGCTGTCGGGGACGTACATGGTGACATTAAACTCATCGCCGTCGCCTGGGCAGAAGGCATCCAGGCGGCAATCTACGCGTTCAAGGAAATCACCAGCCCCTACTGGTTGAACGAGAGGCGATTACGAGACCACAAGCTGGTCATGATCGGTGAGAAGATTACGTCCGCTGCGACGAAGCCCTCGAAGTCGTAGCGTTCCGTGACATCGTCGACCCCTGAAAATCACGATTCGCAGGTACCAGACCGGCAAGACGTGGTTAGACTGATATGTCAGCACACTTGTCCAGTTACTAGCTTCTGCATGTCTCAATTGAAGCATGACGAACATGCTTTCGGTGGATCATATGATACGAGTTTGCTACGCAGTTCTCAATTTGTCATATGGCGTGCTGCTGTTTGTTGCGACTTTCGTCTGGCGGTGGATTCCGAACACTTTTCTGCAATCGGAAAACACAACTGGAACGCTGTTCGCTATTTCGGTTATCTTTGCGATTCCGTTTGTCGGCACCTACACCAGGCTGGGCCTCAATTGTGCAGAGGGAGAAGAGCCGTCACCAGCGACGAAAGCACGCCATGCGGCGCTCAATCGGGAGTGTCTGGTCTGGCCAGTTGCGTGGTACGGAGGTTGCGGACTTGTCTTGTTGGTCTGGGTCGGCTGCAGCGTTGTTCCGTTGCCAATTAATTCATTCCTCGCGTTGCCGGCACTGCTGAGCTGCCTGACCGGGATCTGGTTTCTGTTTGCATATCCTGCGGCGATGCGACTATTCAAGTCATGACGCACCGCCAGCGGGTTGGATTCGTTCCCGGAATCCATTCGGCAGAGCATCTTTGATCCTGCCCAACGGAGATAGATCGCCGCCCGACTACCGCACTGTCAGTTACTCCAGCGCACCAATGAGTTCGCTGATGTTGTCAACACCTTCATCACTCAGCACATCATGGAGTTGTTTCACGAGGTTGCTTGAGATGCCTGGGTTATAGAAATTTGCAGTGCCAATCTGAACGGCACTCGCGCCGGTAACAAGAAATTCCATGACGTCGTTCAGACACTGGATTCCTCCAATACCAATGATCGGCACATCTACTGCCTGAGCCACCTGCCAGACGATGCGCAACGCCAGTGGTTTGATCGCGGGACCGCTGAGGCCTCCCAGACGGTTCCCGAGGATCGGTTTGCGGCGTTTCCAGTCGACTGCCATGCCCTGGAACGTGTTGATGAGTGACACGGCGTCGCAGCCCGCATCGGCCACGGCCTGAGCAATCGGAACCACGCTGGTGACATTGGGCGTCAGCTTGGCGATGACCGGCAGTTCGCCAGCACTGCGTACGGCAGCGACCACTTCGCCCGCCAGTTCCGGATTCGTGCCGAAATCCACTCCTCCGGATACATTCGGGCAGGAGATATTCAGTTCGACGGCGGCCACTCCTTCGCGGGCGTTCAACACGGTAGCCATCTGATGAAACTCATCGGTTGTCCTCGCGGCGATGTTGACAATCACCGGAGCTCCCAGCGTGAGGAGGTAGGGCAGTTTTTCGTCGACGAACTGATCGAAGCCGTCGTTGTCGAGGCCAATGGAATTCAACATTCCGCCGGTAGTTTCCACAGTTCGAGGCGGAGGGTTTCCCGGTCGTGGCTGAGGCGTCACTGTCTTGGGCACGATGCCGCCGAGTGCCGCAAAATCAACAAACGCCGTCATCTCCTTGGCATATCCAAAGGTCCCGGAGGCCACGAGGATGGGATTGGGAAGTTCAAGGCGATTCAGACGGACAGCAAGAGGATTCATTGGGGACAGGTTTCGGCGTGAAGCTCGATCGACGATGAACTCAGGGAATGTGTGGCAATACTGATGCCGAATCCGGCACTGGCGGAGCCAGTGGCACACAATCATGGCAACCGTGAATGAGCTGCGGAGTTTTCAGAGGAATGCGTTTTTCCCGGAGGATACCAGCGATCGCCAACGGCCGCATCGTGACACGTCGACCAAATGTTGTCGGCGATGAAATAGGCGGCTATTTCTGTTGAATCACTCCGGCGTCTGATCGCACAAACGTCAGCGGAGTCACCTGGTTCACCTGAACAACAACTTCAGCGGAAACCCGCTGATCCCCATCGGTGATCGCTACGGTATAGCTTCCGGCCCCCAGTCCGTTGATCTTCATGCGACCGTTCCCGATAAGGTGCATAATCGAATGCGTGGAGTTCGGCCAGCCTTGAAGACCTTTGTTGTGCGTGCACACGGGGATCTTCATTCCCGCCACATCCGCAGAAACTTCAAGTCCAAGGTGCATTAACGGATCATTGCCGAATTCTGCAACGCTGACCAGAATCGATCCGGTTTCAGACGTATTGAAACGGATTTGTTCCCGGTCGTTCTTAAAGGTGGCGCGTGCAGTTCCGAAATAGTCGTTGCTCTGCGCAACGACGGCACAATTCCCATTGGGAAGACTGTCGAAAACGACGGGAGACGCTAATTCAACTGCAAAGAATGGTAACTCGCTGCGAGGCACCTGCACCCAGCTGCAGTGCTCCTGTTCAACCACTGCTGATACGCGCATCCCTGCGCCGTCATCAAAGTGCACTTCAAGTTCGACCGGACGATCACGTCGCCGGATCACGAGATCTCGATGCACCGTCGTCCCGGGACGAATATCAACTGGTACAACAACTGTAGGTAGCGATTCGATCGGGATATACCGCATTTGTGATTGTTCATCCCACAACGATGACACAGCAAAGCGGCTTTCCTGCCAGCCTTTGCGGAACTCGAATTGAAAACTCCCGTCTGTCGGATTGACTGGCCGGAGTGAGTTTGCAGACACATTTGGCCACGAGTCTCCCCCCGTATAGACAGCGTTTCCAACCGGTGTTCCGTCGTCGTAGGTGAGCGTCCCTTCGAACCATCCGAACTCCTCGTCGTGTCGTTTAAGACGGATTTCTGACGCGGCGAGACACTTCCGAGCTTCAACGCGACCGAGTTCAACCCGGACTGGTGCGAATCCCTCTGCCAGCGGAGTGCCCCAATAGGTGCCTGGCGGCAATCCTTCGATCAGGAGGTCCCCTGACGCATCTGTCATTCCTGACTTGTTCGTGCCATGTTTCCAAACCGCCACTGAAATGTTGGCCGCAGGAGTCTTGCCGTCTGGCATCACAACGTGTGTCTTGAGACTTCCAAGCTCGATCTGGTCGATTTTGAATCGTACGGATGCTCGCCACGGAGACTGATTCGGCACTTCGACCGTTTGCTTCCACTCGTAGCCCAGTTTCTTTGTCCTAAGTGTGAATCGGTATTTTCCTGGCTGCAGGTTATCAATCAGGAATCCACTTTTTCCGGCCGGCAATTCTGCGGGCACGTTCCAATGAGTCTCCTCAGCCGAGCAATACAAATGGAAGCCACCACACTCCGTTGGCAGTGCGTGAATGCCAGGCAAACCAACGAGAATTTTGCCGCGATTCTCGAAGATGATGTCGTGGGGAACGTCTTCCAGACTCAGACTGGTCACTTCAGCGTCCCATTGGTGACGGTGCCCGGATTCCACCTGTTCAGTGGCTCTCACTGATGCCGAGTAACGGTCCCGATCTGGTAACACCAACTCATACCTTCCTTCCCGATCTGTTTCCGATTCCAGCCGAAACGACACGGCGTCTGAATGGGTGTTTCTGCGCACCTGATACTCAAGCTTGCAATTGCTCACTGGCGTTCCGTCGGCAAACATGGCTCTGCAGTGCACCGTCTGACTCCGTTCGGAGTAGAGCACGACGTTCAGGAAGTCTGATTTCGGCACATTGACGCTTCGGGGTGCGAAGCCGTGTCGCCAGAGACGGAGTCCAAGGTCATCGGTATCCGGCTTGACCATCACAGAGAACTCGCCATCGTGATTCGAGTAGCTTTGCGACGAAACTCGGACATCGCTGACAGGCTCACCGTCTTCATCAACAATTCGACCGCGGACTGTTTGCTGTCGCTTCAGGGTAATTTCGTACCGAGGCAGAGGTTCTTTCAGCAGATGAAACGCGGGGACGGACTGCGTGAAGGACGAGTGGTTTCGACTGGAAACACTAAGCGTATGTTCGCCGTTCGTATTCAGTCGAGTGATGGAGAACATGCCATACTCGTCGGTGAGGACCTGGTCGGCGACTTGCTGCCCTCGACCTGAGACGTTGCCCACATTGGGAACCGTTTCAGCGACATGAACAAACGCCCCCGATACTGGATTGCCGTCGTCATCAATGACGGTACCTTTTAGTGTGTTGCCTGGTTCAATTGGCTCGGTCGGGTCCTCAACATCAAAATAAAATGGCTCTGCTTTGAGTACTCCTGTCCACGCCTTCGGGCGGCTGGTGACAACGCCGGTCTTTCGATCCATTTCCCGACAGGCGACGATATGTAGTGACGGAGTAACCACATGCTGTCCAGGTTGCCGAAACAGTACCGGGCCAAATGGAGAGAACTAGGTGTTGGCTAGCGAGATACTCAGTGACAACGTATCGCCAGACGGTACGACACAGAAATGCTCTTTCGCGCCGAACTGCGGAACCTCCATCTGGGACCCTCGCCGGACCGGAAGACGTCTTCCAGTCTGCTGGTTTCGGATCTCGAAACGATGGACCTGGGGATCTGCACGTCCCCAGTAGACAGTCACTGGTTTTTCACTGACATTTGTCAGTTTGGTTTCGACATCTAACTGCCCATCGAGCGGAATTTCGGTTTGTTTGGGAATGACCTCATATCGAAGCGGAGCCCCCAGGCTGGCTGAATCTTCCGTTTGCGCACACAGTGAACTGGCGAAGAACATGTGTGCGACACATAGAGGCAGGGAACCAACTAATCGCAGATGTGTCATATTGAATATCGCAACTACCACTACCAGAAAGAACGTCACTCGATCGTTGGATTAAACGATAGTCACCGATTGCCTGCAATTCCGGCCGTCGCCAGTGCTGCTGGTCTTACAAGTGTTTTACAACCTCACCGGATTCCACGACACCGGCCATAGGCGTGCAGATTGCTCTGAGCACGGGTTCGGTTCGTGCTCTCTAACTCGGCCCATCGTGCGGTTCGGAAGGGTCTGGCAGGAAGACCCGATGTTGGCAATCTTCCTTTTCGCACCGTAGCACGAAATCCGCTGGTAGCTAAACTATCATTCGGGCCGTGGCCGCATGATTGAATTGATTCGGGAGAGACTCGATGGGACTGTTTGACAAACTTCGTGCAGAACTGATTGATATCGTTGAGTGGGTCGATGACTCACGGCACACGCTGGTGTGGCGTTTTCCTCGGTATCACAATCAGATCAAGAACGGGGCTCAGCTGATCGTCCGCCCGGGGCAGATTGCGGTCTTCGTCCACCGCGGACAAATCGCGGATGTCTTTGAACCTGGACACTACGAACTCAAGACCGACAACCTGCCAATTCTGGGGACTCTGGCTGGCTGGAAGTACGGCTTCGACAGTCCGTTCAAGGCGGAAGTGTACTTCGTCAGCACGAAGCAGATCACAGATCTCAAATGGGGCACGCCGAATCCGATCATGCTGAGAGATCCCGAATTCGGACCGATTCGAATTCGGGCATTCGGCACGTATGCACTTAAGGCGGTCGAAGCTCGGGCGCTGCTGCAGGAACTGGTGGGGACCGACAGTGCCGTCGACACGGACGAAGTCACCGAACTGCTGCGATCCATCATCATCAGTACGTTTGCGGATGTGATCGGATCTTCCAACATCGCTGCACTCGATCTGGCCAGCAACTACCAGGAAATCGGTGAGAACCTGCGCAAAGCTGTGGAGGAAAAGATCGACGACGAATACGGACTGGAACTTCCTCAACTGCTGGTCGTGAATATTTCTCTGCCGGAAGCCGTCGAAAAGGCGTTGGACACTCGAACGAGTATGGGGGTCATCGGCGACATGAATCAGTTCCAGCAGTATCAGATGGGACAGGCCATGACGGCTGCTGCCGAAAATCCATCCGGTGGCGGTGCTGCCGAAGGGATGGGGCTGGGGCTGGGATTTGCCATGGCGGGACGAATGATGCAACCCGGCATGGCAGGTGCGCCTGCCGCGCCGGGCATGGCTCCTCCTCCGCCACCTCCGACTGTTGCATGGCATGTTGCCGTCAATGGACAGACACGTGGCCCCTTCACTGCTCAGCAAATGGCGGCCGGAATTTCGTCCGGTGAGCTCACAGGCGACACAATGGTGTGGGCACAGGGGATGCCCAGTTGGCAGGCCGCCAGCCAGGTGCCTCAACTGTCCACGTCGTTCCAGTCCGTCCCACCTCCACCACCCGCACCGTAGCCCAGTCCTCATGGAATAAGGAACGCCCGGAGAATGGAGAACCCGGCGTGGAGTGAGCGTTCGAATGAACGCCCCGGAGTTTCGCTCGTTCCCCGCTCCAACCCCGGTCACTCAAAGCGTTCTTGATTCGACAGGCACACAGAACCCTGCGGGCAGTTGAGTCACGATGAATGAGCAGTTGTGAAGAAGGCAACAAAAGACGACTCCGACGCGGTCATCGACATCACGGCGAAAGGCTTTCATGATGATCCGGTGATGAAGTGGATGTTGCGACGCGACCGAAAGTATGAATTTGCCCTGCAGCTGTTCATGCGGACTCTGGCACACCTGATCTATCTGCCTCATCGGGAATCCTACATCAACGATGCCCGTACCGGAGCAACCATGTGGCTGCCTCCTGGAGTGACCGGCGACATAGGATTGATTCAGCAGCTTCGTTCTGTGCCTGCGATGATTCGAATCGCCGGGATCAGCGGAATCCCGTCAATGTTACGTGTGCAGTCGTTTCTTGATGGGAAGCATCCCACGAAACCGCACTACTACCTGTTTTCTATCGCGTCATTGCCTGAAATGCGAGGGCAGGGAATTGGGTCGGCACTGATGACGCCCATGACGGATCGTTTTGACGAACAGCAGGTTGGCGCTTACCTTGAAAACAGCCGATCCGCCAATCTGCCGTTCTATCAGCGTCACGGATTTGAAGTGGTGGAGCAGGTGCAGCTACCCGGCGGCGGGCCGACAATGTGGCTCATGTGGCGCGAACCGCAGCCGGTGAGTCTGCAGTCCGGATTGCTCACGTGACAAGCTGTTTGCTGTGGCAGTAGATGCGCGCTGGGCGCTGGTTTCCCGACGACGCCAATTGCTGACCGACAGGTTTCTCTGCCCCGGTGGCAACCGTGCTGCTTTCAGCGGACTGACGTCGCGCTGCTCGCCGGAGCATGAAAGTACCAGGCGATCTGCAAACAGTAACGACGGTCTGGAAGGCCATCGTACTTTGAAATCGCGCCCAACCCCGGGCTCTGGTTTACAGCGTATTACGCTGACTTGTGGCCGCGACGGACGCGAAATAGCTTATGAAACAAGCATCCCCACGAGCCAGAACGGCTACAACAAAAAGTAAACTGCTCTAATGCACGCGTTGTCCCGGGACGGACCCTTCGTCGGGGCTCAGCAGGAAGACTTCTTTGCCGCCGCCTCCACTGGCGCAAACCATGCCTTCGCTGAGTCCGAACTTCATCTTGCGAGGTTTCAGATTGGCGACGCAGACAACAAGTCGTCCGACGAGCGTTTCCGGATCGTAAGCTGCCTTGATTCCGGCAAAAACATTGCGTGTTTCTCCACCACCCAGGGACAGAGTCAATTGAAGCAGCTTGTCGGCTCCCTCGACGTGACCCGCTTCGATGATTCTGGCGACTCGCAGATCGACCTTCATGAAGTCGTCGATCGTGCATTCGTCGCTCATGGGCTCATTCGCGAGCGCGTCGCCTGAATCCTTCCATGTGTCGGCTTCGTGAAATTCCGGAGCAGCTGCTTCGGTAGTTTCTTCTGCGGCAGCGTCTTTGCTTTCTTCGATCATGGCGTTGACCTGTTTCTCGTCGATTCGTTTCATGAGGTGTTGAAATTTGCTGACAGGCGTTCCCGTCAGCGGAGTTTGAACGTCGTCCCAGTGTGAGACAGGTGCATTAAGCAACTCCCCCGTCATGCGGGCGAGTTCCGGAAGGACAGGAGACAAATACGTCACCAGCTGCCGAAACAGATTCAACGCCACCGTGCAGACATCCTGCAGTTCAGCGGCTCGTTCGGGATCTTTGCGCAGGATCCACGGAGTACTGTCTTCGACGTACTTATTAGCACGATCTGCCAGCTGCATGATTTCTCTCATGGCAGCACTGTAGTTGCAGTTTTCATAAAGGTCTGCCAACCGATCGGCCTGACCGGCTGCGTGTGCAAAGAGTCCTCCGTCGTCCGGCCAGGATTCCGATAGTGTTCCGTTCTGAACAAATTTCGCCGTGCGAGATGCCAGGTTGACGATTTTACCAACGAGGTCTGAGTTCACGCGCGAAACAAGTTCGTCCAGATTCAGATCGATGTCGTCCAGGCCGGTACCCAGCTTACTGGCGTAGTAGTAGCGTAGCGGTTGAGGCGGCAGATGATTGAGGCAGGTGGACGCCATGATGAACGTCCCCTTCGACTTGGACATCTTCTCACCACCCACCGTCAGGAAACCGTGAATGTGAATCTTCTCCGGAAGATTGAATCCGGCGGTCTTCAGCATGCCTGGCCAGAACAGTGTGTGAAAGTATGTGATGTCCTTGCCAATAAAGTGATGGATTTCGCACGCCTCGTTCTTCCACCAGTCGTCCAGCTGGCTGCCATTGGCATCACACCACTGCTGTGTCGAACCCATATAGCCAATCGGTGCATCAAACCACACGTACCAGGAATTCTCCGGACTATCCGGAATATTGAATCCAAAATACGGATTGGGACGCGACACGTCCCAGTCTCGCAATTCGTCTCCCAGGAAATGTCCCTTCAGGTAGTTGGCTACTTCTGTCTGCAGGTGGTCGCCTGACTGTGTCCATTCATTGAGGAAATTGTGCAGCTGTTCCAGCTCAATGAACAGATGCGTCGCAGTTCGCAGTTCGGGTGTCGCATCCGACAATGAACTCACGGGATCCTTTAGATCCGCCGGTGAATAAGTCGCCGCGCATTTGCTGCAGTTGTCTCCTGGCTGATCTGTCGCTCCGCACTTTGGACATGTTCCCCGGACAAAGCGATCCGCCAGAAATGTCTCCGCGACAGGATCGTAGAGCTGAGAAATCTCTTTCTCCGCGACCAGTCCGGCGTCGACTATTGACTTCCAGATGCGTTCGCAGAGTACTCGGTTCTCATCACTGTTGGTGCTGCCGAAGTTGTCGAATTCAATATGGAACCCAGTGAAGTCACGGATGTGAGCTTCTCGCATATCAGCGATGACTTCTTCTTCCGTCCTTCCTTCTCGGCGAGCTCGCAACATGATCGCAGTGCCGTGAGTGTCATCCGCGCACACGTACAGGACTCGGTGGCCTCGTAATTTCTGAAAGCGCACCCAGATGTCCGTCTGGATGTACTCTACCAGATGACCGATGTGGATATGTCCGTTCGCATACGGCAGAGCGGACGTGACAAGAATCTGCCGTTGTGGCATTGCGTTACCTAAATGAAGTCAATACTGCAGGGTCAAAGGTTCGGTGCCTCCCACACGCCTGCCAAATCTATTCCGTGAGTGTGCCTTTTGATGACGGAACACCAGTTTGCCGAGGATCCACGGCGACCGCTTTCCTCAGCGCTCGTGCCGTCGCTTTGAAGCACCCTTCGGAGATATGGTGGCTGTTGGATCCGTGATGCAACACAAGGTGCAGATTCATGCGAGCGTTTGACGCGACCGCGTTCCAGAACTCCTGCACAAGTTGAGTGTCAAATTCACCAATCTTCTCCGTGGGGAATTCGACCGCATACACGAATGCGAACCGCCCACTCAGATCCAAAGCCGACGTCACCAGGGTTTCTTCCATCGGCAGCGTGATGTCGCCGTATCGCAGAATTCCGGCTTTGTCTCCGATGGCCTTTGCGATCGCCTGACCCAGACAGATGCCCACATCTTCGACTGTGTGATGATGATCGACGTGCAGGTCACCTTCGGCCTGAACGGTTAGATCCATTAGTCCGTGCCGAGCCAACAGTGTCAGCATGTGATCGAAGAATCCGACCCCCGTGTCGATATTGCATTCGCCCGAACCATCGATATTCAGCGAAAGCCGGATTTGCGTTTCGGCGGTCTCGCGAGTGATCTCAGCGGTCCGTGTCATAGTGTTGCCTTCGTGAGGATGCAGGGCATGGATTGATGGAGTTGTTCGTCACAGCGGGTTCGCTCTTGCTCAACCCCAGCCACGCGGGAGTTGGCATGATTGTGAACGAGACTCCCAACAACTCTACTTCATCTGTTCGGCGATCAGAAATGCAATCTCCATCGCCTGTTCGTAATTCAATCGAGGATCTACCTGACTGCGGTAATCGCGCTGCAGATCCCTTTCAGTAAGATTTGCCGGTCCTCCCAGACATTCCGTTACGTCTTCCCCGGTCAGCTCGAGATGAATGCCGCTCAGACGAGTTCCTGCTTCCCGATGAATGCGAAACGCGGAAATGATCTCCATGGTGATGTCATCAAACGCCCGCGTTTTGATTCCATCTCTTGTGGTCTGGATGTTGCCATGCATCGGATCACAACTCCACAGCACGTTCAGCCCGGAACGGCGGACCGTATCAGCCAGCTGAGGGAGATGCATCCCGATTTGGTCTGCTCCGAAACGATGAATCAGTGTGAGTTTTCCGGGCTCGTTCTCCGGATTCAAAACGCGAATCAAATCCAGCAGTTCATCGGCCGCCATCGAGTTCCCGACTTTGACGCCGATCGGGTTTCGGATTCCTCGAAAGTACTCCACGTGAGCCCCGTCGATGGCTCGCGTCCGATCTCCGATCCATGGCAAATGCGTACTGAGATTATACGACCCGCGTTTTCGCTGGTCGGTTCGCGTAGCGGCCTGTTCGAACAGCAGGTGCAGCCCTTCATGAGACGTAAAGAAGTCCACTCGCGTGAGTTGTTCCAGTTCGGATTCTGAAACGACCTCCATGAATCGGATGGCGTCACTGAGTGATTCCAGCAGCTCCTGATACTTGCGAGACCCCGGCGTGTTACGTACGAATTCCAGGTCCCAGTTTTCGGGATGATGGAGGTCCGCGAATCCTCCTTCGCTCAATGCACGAATGTAGTTGATCGTGAGTGCCGATCGTTCGTACGCTCGCAGCATGAGTTCCGGATCAGGACGACGGTCGGATTCGGTGAAGCCGCTTCGATTGACGATGTCGCCTCGGTAGCTGGGCAGTTCCACTCCGTCCCGAGTTTCCAGATTGGCAGATCGAGGCTTTGCGTACTGACCGGCGATGCGACCGATGCGAATCACTTTCTGATGAGACCGACAGATCAGCACAAGGCTCATCTGAATCAGCACCTTCAGCTTCCGTAGAATCGCTTTGGCGTTGCAGTCGTCGAAACTCTCGGAGCAATCGCCTCCCTGCAATACAAAGGCATTGCCAGCCGCTGCGTCGGCCAGTTGGTGACGTAGTCGGTCGATCTCCCAGGCAGTGACAAGGGGCGGCAACTGGCCCAGTTTCTTAACAGTGGCTGCTACCTGTTCCTGATCGTCATAGATCGGTTGTTGCTGAGCGAGGCGCGTTTGCCACGAATCGGGTGTCCATTGTGTAGTCATGGGCGGAATTGTTCCGGTGTCAGTCGGCATTTGCACCCGTCGAACCGACAATTTCCGCGATACTTTGGCGGATTCTCAACTGCGCCACCCTTCGAACCCTCTGGCTGTCGCGAATGTCACCGGAGTTCGACTGCAGTCCCCTGACATCTTCCCGACGGCTTGCTATACAACGCGTCCCGACCGGATTGGTCTGACCGTTTCCCGACTTCCACCCAGCGAATGATCATGGTTCATATCAACGAAAACTTCCTGAAGCTCAAAGCCGGTTACCTGTTTCCTGAAATCGCTCGGCGCGTTACGGAGTTCTCAAAGAACAATCCGGAGGCCGAAGTCATTCGGCTGGGAATCGGCGATGTGACGGAGCCGTTGCCGCCTGCCATCGTGAAAGCCATGCATGATGCCGTGGACGATATGGCCAGTCGCGATTCCTTCCACGGATACGGCCCGGAACAGGGCTATGCATTTCTTCGCGATCCGATTGCCGCTCAGGATTATCAGGCGCGAGGCATCAATGTGGACGCGGATGAGATCTTTATCTCCGACGGTTCCAAATGCGATACCGGGAACATTCTGGATATCTTTGGAAACGGAAACCGCATCGCGATTACAGACCCCGTCTACCCGGTGTATGTCGATACCAACGTCATGGCAGGGCACACCGGAGATGCTGACGACGCAGGTCGCTATGGTGGACTGGTCTATCTGCCGGTGACCGAAGAAAACGGCTTCGTTCCGGAACTGCCGTCGGAGCCCGTTGATCTGATCTACTTGTGTTACCCCAACAATCCTACCGGAACGGTGGCGAGTCGGCAAACACTGAAGCAATGGGTCGACTACGCCAAAGCGAACGGATCGGTCATCCTGTTTGATGCGGCGTACGAAGCATTCATTTCCGATGACAGTGTGCCTCGATCGATCTTTGAAATCGAAGGCGCACGTGACGTCGCCATCGAGTTTCGCAGCTTCAGCAAGAATGCTGGATTCACGGGCACGCGCTGTGCCTTTACGGTCGTTCCGATGGATCTGAAAGTCACAGTCGGCGGTGAGCAGGTTTCGCTACATCAACTGTGGAACCGCCGTCAGTGTACGAAGTTCAACGGCGCATCATACGTGGTGCAAAGAGGTGCAGCAGCTGCCTACTCCGACGAAGGACGCCAACAGACCGGCGAACTGGTGAAGTTCTACATGGAGAATGCCCGCATGTTACGAGAAGGCCTGGAAGCTCTGGGAATCACCGTCTACGGGGGCGTCCACGCTCCTTATGTGTGGCTTAAGACACCGAACGGTTTGAGCAGTTGGGACTTCTTCGACGTGGTATTGTCGAAAGGCCATCTGGTCGGCACACCGGGCAGCGGCTTCGGAGCATCCGGCGAAGGCTACTTCCGTTTGAGCGCCTTCAACAGCCGAGCAAATGTTGAAACCGCACTCGCACGTTTCAAGACTGCTATCGGATAAAGCCGCGCTGCAGCAGAAGTGTGCCACTGGCTCTGCCAGTGTTTCGAGTACAGGGATGAGCAGCTCCGGCACTGGAAAAGCCAGCGGCACACAGTTCAATTGGGTTGTTGAGTGGCGGGAGGCTGGTCGGCGGTATCTCGTATCCACAGCCACACGAACAGCGGAACAAAGATCAGCGTTGACCATTGATAGGCTGTGAAGCCGCCGACCAGGCGGGCTTCCGGGCGGATGTATTCCGTGCTGAAGCGATAGACGAAGTATGCGATGAAGTACAGCTTAATGAGCTGCCCTCGAAACAGTTGCTTCCGAATCAGGATCACGCACGTAATTGCTGCCGTCAGATGAAACAGGGACTCATAAAGCTGAGTTGGATGGCGGGTGAGGTCGTCGATTACGGGGAACCGAATCCCCCATGGCAGACTCGTGGGAGTGCCGTAGCAGCAACCCCCGCAGAAACAGGCCAGTCGCCCCACGGCAATCGACGCCGCCACCGGGACAACAAACGCGTCACCGGTCTTGACCTTCAAACCAATCCACCATTTGGCCAGTTCCACACCGGCGTAGCCACCCACCATACCGAACAGAATCGTCCGACCGCTCAACAGGATTCCACCGGAGTCGGCGAATCCAGGCAGGCCAGGAATAAGAAACGGCAGCTTGGCTCCCAGGATAGCTCCCGAGAACGCGCACAGACCGATCCACAACTTCTGCACGCTGTTAAGCGGCAGCGAGGACTTGTAGTACCGGCTGAGTACCGCTCCGGTGCCCATCGCCAACGCCATGATGAACGGATACAGTTGCGGCAAGGTGCCTCCGGTCAGCATTTGAGCGGTACCGTTGTAGTGAGTGGAGGCAGCGGCACGTGGCCGCCACGGTACAGAACATTGTACGCCGAAAACGGAATCAAATGACCGGACGGCAGGATGAAATGCACGCATGATTTCATCAGCTGGCGAATATCGAAATTGTAGGCATCCATAAATGATGTCGTCGTGATCCGAAACATGTCGGCTGGGTCGAGCTGTTCGGTCATCGCACGCTGAAAGAAATCGCCCGCCAGTCTGAGATCGTCTGCCGATAGATCCTGCGGGATGGCGTCCATTCCGATTTGTTCGTTTGGCGGACAACCACCGATCCCACATGGCTGGCGTGACAGGTATTCCGCGATCAGTTCACGCGCTCGTTCACGATTGAACGTGATTCGCCCTGAGAGCAGGTCCAGATGGTTTTCCAGATCGACGAAACGGGCCAGCGGCAGCATGTGTTTGTTGTCACGAAAGGCGTAAGCCAGCGTGTGTCCGTTCGGATGAGCACACGGCAGCGGCGAAAAGTCGGTTGCTTTCCAGACGCCTGCTGATTGCTTTTCCAGACCATGAATGATGTCGGGAAAGGTAACGCGCTGGTCCAGTTCTTCCGGCAGCACGTACCGACCGGAATACGTCGCCGGCTGGAAGCTCACGCCAGTAATCCACGGACGCTGCATTCCAAATTCAACCATGCGCCATAGTTCGTCTTCGTTGATGTTTGGCTGAACAGTACACACCAGAATCGTGTTGAGTCCCGCTTCGCCCAGACGTTCAATCGCCTGGAGTTTGGTTTCCAGCAGGGAGACACCTCGCAGTTGTTGATAGCCGTCGTCGCGGAAGCCATCGAACTGCAGGTAGATTTCCGTTCGATGCTTTAACGCCGCGACTGCTTCGAGAAATGCATCGTCGCGAGCCAGACGAATTCCGTTGGTGTTAATCATCACCAGATCGATCGGCTGATCGCAGGCGTACTGATGGATTTCGGCAAACTAAGGATGAATGGTCGGTTCGCCACCGGACAGCTGCAGAATTTCCGGCTGGCCTTCGACTTCGACGAGTCGATCTATGGCGGCTCGGCATTGTTCGAACGTCAGATGCTGGCCACCGGGACCGCTGACGGCAAAACACATGGGACATTCCAGATTGCAACTCGACGTGATTTCCAGCAGTCCGATGCAGGTGTGTTGTTCGTGTTCGGTGCACAGACCGCAGTCGTACGGACATCCACGATCAGGAGTCACACCGTACGTCACCGGCACCTTTCCTGGCAGGCTGTAGTCCGTCCGATCAAACCACGTCACATCGCTGCAAACAAAGTCTTCTCGCGATCCATGTACCGGACACATCTTGCGAAACGACACACGTCCATCGCGGGAGATAATCTTCGCAGGAACAACGGACAGGCATTCCTGGCACAGACTTTGAGTGGTGCCAAGAAACGTGTAATCACGGTAGGCGGTCATTGTTCTGTCTCACGTTTTATGGAGTGAGTCCGGTCCAGATTTTCCTGTGCCTTGCGTTGCAATCGCTTTCGATACCAGATGGTTCCCACCATCGCGAATACAGTACTGCCAATCAAGGTCGCGTACAGGAGGAAGTCACGATACGGTGTGCCGTAGGCAAGAATGAATGCAAGAAAACTGCCGCCAGCGCAGGTACTCACGAAGAGTGTGATACCGAAGATGACACCCAAAACAACAGCTCCAGCTGTCATGCGAGGTGTCGGCTTCAGAACCTCATCCGATTCTGGCGGCTGATAGGGATTGTCTGAATTCGATGCTGACATCGTAAACGCTTCGATCACTCTGCAACGACATCAACACACTAATTTGACTCGGCTTCCTTCAAAGCCCGGAAGGGAACCACGGAAGACACAGAGCACACAGAAAACGGCAAGAAAGACAGCGCAACTTTCCGTGTGTTCCGTGTCTTCTGTGGTTGTGAACTGCGATCACATCAGGGGACCTATTCATATGAAACTAATGTTCCTCTGATTCGGATCTGGTTCTCCTGCGCGCATTGTAGGCGATACGTCCCAGGAACAGGCTCGTACCTATGCCGAGCAGAACGAAACAGACAAACACGAGAGGGTCGGCCCACTTGACCCAAGCCGGTGCCGGTCCAGGGTAAGTATAGCCGAACATGATAACACCACTGCCAAAGCACGTTGCCAGAAAGACACTAACTCCACCCAGCAGCGAAACAATCGTCGCGGCAACAAGATCACGAACCCGTGGCGTGTGGGCTTCGGTCGTTTGATCCGAACCAGGCGGTTGATACGGATTACTGGAGTCGGTCATAGTGGTGGTCCATACTGACATTGCGGCATGGAAGGGGTCGGGAGTCTTTTTCGGATAACGTCGTTTGAATAACTCGACAAACCAGGACCGAAAAAGACTCCCGACCCCTGACTGCTCAATGATACGGATTGCCGGACTGAGTCATGGCGATGCACCTTTGGCAATACCAGCCGGGAATGACGAAGAACCAGCTCAATCACAATCGTCATCCGAGGAGTGCCGATTGTACCAACGCAACACCAGTGACTGGATCAAGGCAGTCGCTCCGATTCCAACCAGACACGCCACGACTGGAGATGCCAGAACCAAAAAAACTGGCAGAGCAAACGACATCCTGCGATAGTCCCAGAACTCAAGTAGTCCAGTGCAGGTTCCGGCAGCCACGAGGATCGCCAGTACCGTCGCGATACAACCAATTCCAAAGGTCTCCAGCTTGCTGAGCTCTCTTGCTGGTTTGCGCAGCTCGCTGCGGTAGGACTTCTGTGGAGACTCGTATGGGTTTTCAGAATTCACGTTGGGGGCCCGCTCTACGTTTGGTGTTTCTCATCCGTCTGCTGCCGCCGTCGTTCGCTGCATTTCTGCACTGCCCGGTGCTTCGTGCGACCCACGTGAATTCCAATTGTCAGCCCAATGATCGCACTTACAATCCAGATCGCTTCAAAAAACCATGTAAGGTTGGGGTAGGTTCTGATGATTGGCATAGCGCAATAACTTCCCAGAGAAGCAATGCAGCATCCGAACAACAAACCCACTAAGGTTCCTGAAACAATTGCGTCTTCGCGGCGACCCACACCCGGGATCCGTGTTTCTGCAGGTTCCTCGGAATCAGGTGACTTGTATGGATTCGTGTTATTGCGTTGCGTCATCTTTGCCATGGACAGAGGTGATTTTCATTGCATCCTGACAAGTGGGAGGCTTCGGAGAATCAGTCTGAAAGGTCACACAGCGGTGTCTGTGCTGACAGCGACTTGATGTCGCATGTTCCATGAACCGGACTGCAATGAATGCTCATCGCGCCCCACAACGACACCTCAGAATCAATCTTTGCGGCTTCGCGACTTTGCGTGAGAAGATGTTTCTGGCTGTCGGCGGCGCGAGGCAGAGTGGAGTCCACATATATTAGAGCATTTTACCTCTTGTTGAGGACATTCTGGCTCGTGGGGTTGCCCGATCCGCAGGCTCTTTCATGTCTGTCGCGGCCACAAATCCGGGTAATACGCTGCAGGATGAGTCCCGAGTTCTCTTTGTGACTGGACTCGCGAGCCGGGCCCCATGGCATTACGAACCACTGCTAACGACTTTCCCGCCATTGCGCCCGGGGCCGGGGCCCATTTGGATCTGGTAGTTGCATTGAGCGATGAGTCGCGGGTCGTGTTCGATCATAACGACGGAGTGGCCGACCTGAATCAGCTGGCGCAGACACTGCATGAGGCGATCGGAATCGTGCGCGTGCAGTCCGCTGGATGGTTCGTCCAGAATGAACAGAGTACCGGTTTCGGAACGCTTCGCCGATTGGCCGGATTCAGCGGACGCTGGCGTTCCTGCCAGAAGAGCGGCGATGCGCAGTCGTTGTGCTTCTCCACCAGATAACGTAGACAAGGGCTGGCCCAGGGTGAGGTATCCGAGGCCGGTTTGGCGGAGTCCGTTGAGTGAACGCTGGATGCGATGATGCCCGTTGAAGAATACGAATGCTTCTTCGGCCGTCATATTCAGGATCTCATCAACAGAACGGTCGCGATACCGAACATCCAGTACATCGCTCCGAAATCGAAGGCCGTGACAGTTGTCGCAAACGGCTTCCACGTCCGCCAGAAACTGCATGTCGATGGTCACAAAGCCATGTCCTTTGCAGCGTTCACAGCGTCCGCCTCGGGACGAATTGAAACTGAACGTTCCGGGCGTGAAGTTTCGTTTGCGTCCTTCGTGTGTTGCTGCGAGTAGTTTGCGGATATCGTCGAATGCACCAAGATACGTTGCCGGAATACTCCGACTGGATCTCTGCAGCGGATTCTGTTCCAGCAGCTGAACCTCGCTGAGGTACTGAACTCCATCGCTGACTTTGCATCGGCCTGCATCGCTGGTCGCTTCATCAGAAATCAAACGGCGCAGCTCCGGATACACGGCATGCACCATCAGTGAACTCTTACCGCTGCCGCTGACTCCCGTGACTGCACACAATGTCTGCAGCGGGATATCGACAGCAGCGCCGTGGATGTTGTGACATTCCACATCTTTGATCTTTAACCATGAGAGTGCGTCGGAAATCACAATTTCGTCAGAGACCCTTTGTGGTGGCGCGGCGGTTGCCGCATCTCGCAGGGCGAGGCCCGTGTGAGTGTCTTTCAATGGCAGGTCATCTGTTGAGCCTTCGTAGACAAGATCGCCCCCGTCGCGTCCTGCTTCGGGGCCGAGTTCCACGACGTGATCGGCCGAATCAATGACATCCAGATCGTGTTCGACAACGACTACTGTGTTGCCGGATTCCTTTAGCTGCTGAATGGCTGAGATGACTCGCTGAGTATCGGTGGGGTGCATTCCGGAGGTCGGTTCGTCCAGCACGTACAGTGTGTTGATCATTCCACTGCCGATCACCGACGCCAGAACGACTCGTCGCGCTTCTCCTCCGGATAGTGTCATCAGAGTCCGGTCCAGCGACAGATACCCAAGGCCGGTGTCAACAAGAGTATGCAGTCGCTGTTGCAGCTGGCGAAACACCGTGCCCAATGCGCAGGCCACAGCATCACTGAGTTGCTGGCGGACATCATTCAGCCAGTCTCGAACGTCGGCGCACTCCTGTTGGAGCAACTCGGGAAGACACGTGCCATTCAGGCGAACAGCGCGGCCGAACTGATTCAGTCGTTCGCCGTGACATTCCGGACATGGTTCATTGTCTTTTGTGCCGCTGATTCCCCTGCCGTGACACGTCCGGCACGCTCCGGAAGCAGAATGGAAACTCAGTGACTCGTGTGACAGTTCCGGCAAGTCAATGTCGCAGTCCACACAGATTCGAATGTTGGAGTAATCCGCTTGTTCCCACAGCTTTCCATCCACGTCGACGAGCCCCTGAGGTTCTTCCACAAGAACACGACATGTTGAATTCTGCGCGAATGCCTGCTGAACAGACTCGGCGGCTCGCTGACGCGAATCAGGTTCAACTCGGATGCGATCAATCACGACGAGGATGTCAGATACGGATTCCTCCTGCTCCAGTTCCTCCAGCCGGACACTCCTGCCGTCATGGATTGCTCGGGCGAAACCGGAACTCAGTAACTCGGCGATCGCCACATCCGGCGGTGCCGCGAAACCGATCATGGCGCGCGATGAGTCGTAGTTGTGAATGAGATCACCTGCGACTGCGTCCGGCGTCCACGACGTTACCGCTTTGTCGCACTGCGGACAGTGTTGCGTGCCCAGCTGAGCAAAAAGCAACTGGAGATAGCGAAGAATCTCCGTGCGCGTGCCGATCGTGCTGAGTGGATTCGTGAGTCGTCGCTGCTGCCTCACCGCAATGGCTGGCGGAATGCCCTCTATGCGGTCGACGTCCGGGCGTTCCATCTGGTCCAGAAACATACGAGCCTGAGGCGAAAACGTTTCGACGTACCTCCGTTGCCCTTCTGCAAACAGTGTGTCGAAGGCGAGACTACTCTTGCCGGAACCACTGACACCGCAAATCACAGTGAACGCGTGATGCGGAATCGTAAGGCTGATTCCGCGAAGGTTGTGGACGCGGACTCCTTCCAGTTCGATGTGTGTCATGATCTTGCTGATGATTGCCTACAGCGTATTACGCTGACTTGTGGCCGCGTTGGACGTGAAAGAGCCTGTGAATCAGGCAATCCCACGAGCCAGAACGTAAACAACAAAAAGTAAAATGCTCTAAGCCGGATCTTACGCGTGCCATGAGAACTCATGGAGTGCCGACGGAAGAAATTCCACGCTGTACCCGGCATCTGTCGGAGGCATGTAGCGACCGTCTTTCATCACAACGGGATGCTTCATGTGTTCGTGCAGATGATCGGAGTACTCAGCAATCCGATCCTGCATCGTGCCGGAAACGGAGATGTAGTCGATCATGGAAAGATGCTGGACGTACTCACACAGTCCAACTCCACCTGCATGAGGGCACACAGGGATCCGGAATCGCGCCGCCAGCAACATCACGGCCAGAACTTCGTTAACTCCGCCCAGACGGCAACTATCCAGTTGGCAGACCTGCATGCCACCGGATTCCATGAACTGCCGGAACATGATGCGGTTGTGACACATTTCTCCTGTGGCGATTCGAATCGGTGAGACGGCTTTCGCAATTGCAGCGTGGCCCAGAATGTCATCCGGACAGGTGGGTTCTTCGACGAACCACGGATCGAACTCCTTGAGTTGCTCAATCCATTCGATGGCTTCGGGCACGTCCCAGACCTGGTTGGCGTCGACCATCATCTTTGCATCGGGGCCAAGTACCGAACGCAGCAGGCGGCAGCGGCGGAGGTCGTCGTCCAGATCGCGACCGACCTTGATCTTGAAGTGATTCCATCCCCGCTGCATCAGGTCGTCGCATTTGACTTTCAGCTCTTTATCAGAGTATCCCAGCCAGCCGGCGGATGTCGTGTAGCTTGGGTAGCCGCTGTCTGTCAGCTGTTCGATGCGAGCGGGCCTGGTTGCTTCGTGTATCTGCAGGAGTTCCTTTGCCTGACTGCTGGTCAGAGATTGGGTGAGGTATCGAAAATCGACACACGCAGCAAACTGCTCAGGAGACATTTCTGCAACCAGTCTCCACAGTGGTTGCCCTTTGATGCGACACCACAAGTCCCACATCGCATTGATAACGGCCGCTGCCGCCAGATGGATGACACCTTTTTCCGGCCCCGTCCATCGCAGCTGACTGTCCGCCGTGATTCTTCGATACAGCGACACCGGATCGGACATCAACGTTTCCACGTTGGTTCCTGTCAGCAGCCGGGCCAGCGACTGAATACCGGCCACGCACAGTTCGTTGCCTCGTCCGATCGTGAACGTCATTCCATGACCGCAGAGTTCATCGGATGATGTCCTGAGAACGACGTACGCGGCGGAGTAATCCGGATCGGGATTCATCGCGTCAGATCCGTCGAGTTGCTGCGATGTCGGGAATCGGAGATCCCAGGTGTCGAATCCAGTGATCGTGATGGACATGGTCAGCGTTCTGATGATGAATCTGCAGGTGAATGGATCAGGGGAATGCGGTCCTGCTGAATCGTCAATCCGTGAGGATAGCCATCCGTGACTGCCAGCAACTCTTCGAAGCAGTATTCGAGGTCCACGAGTAGCCGTGAGACGTCGACTCCACAGAAGTCCGGTTCAAACGATTGCAGGTAGGCATAGCACGAACCGTACATCCTGCGAGCACCGCCCAGATTCCCTTCTTCGAAATGAAACAGACAGACGGCCGCATGAATGAGTCCCTGGAAGAAAGTCTTTTGCGGACCAATCTGCTCCGACCAGACCTCTTCGAAGACATCGTGACACGCAAAGAATTCTCGTTCGTTGAACAACCGAATCCCTTCAGCGATACGACAATCGGTGGGATCCATAGGGAGCTGACCTGTGTGGAAGTCGTTGGAACGTGGGCAGATGAACTGGCTGCCTTCCGAAGCGGTTGACGCTATCATCACTCTTTAATGTTACAGTCGCTGTTCCAGTCAACCGCGTATGGTACTCACCGATGACGAGATTCCTAACGTCCAATCCTCAGGGTGGTTATTCCTTTCTGGCTGCCATTGAACCGTATTCAGCGGGTGTCATTGCAGAGCCGGGGTATGAGATCATCCATGTAACTCTGCAGAATACGATGCCGTGGCTGGATGGACTCATCGCAGCGAAGTCATGGCTTGAAGCACGCGGTCTGCCGATTCAGGCCTTGTGTGCCGCGGCGCTGCGGTGTTCGGAGCCTCATTCATTTGACGGCTTTGCGACATTCAATCAGGAATACCGACGTCTGCTGGACGGTTGGGGAGTTCTGGTTGACGGAATAAATCCTGTTGCTCGCACAAATGTTTCACCCGTTGTGGATGCTCCGGCTGACACTCAACTTTTTGGGTTCTCGTTCTGCCAGCCTTCAGAACTCAGGGAACGGACTTACGTTGTTGCCGGCGGAGGCGAACTGCCTCATCGAGACCTGTGTCGCGAACACATCGTGCGTGTTGGCGAGACGACTGAAGATGCCTTGCGCGAAAAGGCGGAGTGCGTTGCCGACATCATGCGGGTTCGACTGGAACGAATGAAGGCTGACGAGTCACTCCTGTCCGTCGTCAACGTCTACACGTGTCATCCGGTTCGGTCGCTGCTGGAGGAAGTCCTCATTCCACAGATTCCCGCAGCAGCCCATATCGGGATTCGCTGGAATCTCACCCGACCACCCGTCAGGGAAATCGAGTTCGAAATGGATCTTAGAGGAGTGCGACAGGAACTGACCGTAGATTTTGCAACTCTGTAAGTGAGTCACCCATCGCAGGTCCGAACGCCCCGAAGAACTACTTCCCGGGAACCGCGATCACTCGTGGCTTCTGATCGAAGAACCACAGCTTGTCAGGCAGAGTCTGTCCTCTGGGATTCTTTGGAATCGAGAAGAGTTCGGGAGTGAGTTTATTACGACCGTTCCCCTGCGGATTAGGTTTGTACTTGGCTTCGAACTCACGTGCGAGAGCTTCCAAACGTGGGTCGTTGGGATCTTCGAATGATCCGATTGTCACATACGACTTATATTTGTCATGGTAAACCCATGCCTCGTAGTTCTGAGCGTAACCCAGCCTTGCAGCCTGACGTAGCGCTGTGGCAAGTTCCCATGCAGACACGCCCGCCTTGCCGACACCTTCTCCGAAGTTCTCATTGAAATACTTCAGATGGTCTTCATCTTCTTTTCCAGCGACCTGCACGACCGTACCGCCGCTGAATGTTGCGACCTTCAGAGAAAACTTTCCAGGGTTCTTCAGCAGGGAAATCTCGCCGCTGCCGGAATTCAACTGCACGATCAGGGGGTCAACGGCACGCGTGCCAAGTTCGTCTTTTGATCGGAGTGGGTTCGGTGCAATGAATGCTCTGCGGAACGGTTGAGTATCCCCCTTGCCCTTCGGCAGGATCGCTCCATTGGTGTCTCGCCGCAGCATCTCAGGATTGAACCTGTTCTGGATGTACTTGAGGACCTTTTGGGCCAGGCTGCTGTCGGGGGAATCAAATCCACCGGCCAGAATCGCGATGTACTCCTGGCGGGCTACAAAACCGCCTGACTTGTCTATCTGTTCCTTTTGATGATACGCATACGCCGGAATGCCCAGCTGTCTCAGTTCGTAGATAAGAGCATCTGCAGCGTCCCATGCGGACATGCCCTGGCTTCGCATCAATGGATCCACGTCACGCAGGCTCGTCACCATTATCATCCACGGATCGTGATCGTGATGCAGCAGGTATCGTTTGCCTTTGACGGCTTCGACGGGTTTCCGTTTTGCCCTGGCTTCTACCGACGTACAGACGGACAGGCTGAAAATGATTGTCAGGACAACTGTAAATCTCAGGCTGGACATCCGTGTCACTCCTGAATGGAATCTCAAACGGGCAGGAAACCGGGGCCTGCAACCGGAGCAGCTTTGGTTGCGAACCGGCCATCAACGCAGCGGCAGCAAGCTAACAGGCGTGATTTGAAACGGTCCAGACGGATCGAGCCGCTTCATTCGACATTCTTGAACCGAAATTGACAGAATGGAAATCAAGTCGGCGGAACCATGGCATTGCGGCAACGGAACCGGCAGACACTGCCGGAGTGAGGCGTCCCTGAGCGGTTTTGTGAGGCGGAATACATTCAAGTGCCGGCGAGGGGATCTGTCTGGAAGTCACTGGAATCTTCGAGTCAATGTGATGATGATTTCCACTGACGATTACCACCGTATCGGAGGATCGACGTGGATCAGTCTGACAATCGCACCCTGTCCGTGAACCCCGATGTTTGGGTGGACGAGTATGGTGACTACCTTTTTCGCTATGCCATGTCTCGCCTGCGCGATGAAAACGCGGCAGAAGAAGTTGTCCAGGAAACATTCCTCGCGGGTGTTCGGTTTCAGGATCGATACACCGGGCAAGGCGCCGAACGAGCCTGGCTGTTGGGGATTCTGAAGCGCAAAATCGTCGACTATGTGCGTCGTCGTACTCGATATGATCGCGACGGATCGTACGAAGGCAGCAATGATCCGTCTGAGAAGATGTTCGATCAGAATGGAAACTGGAAGACCGGCGCATTTCCAACACTGACACCCGACACGGAAGTCGAAACGAAGGAAGTCTGGGACGTTGTGAAAGGATGTCTGGAGCACCTGCCGCAGGGGCAGCAGGATGTATTTGTGCTGAGTGTCATGGAAGAGATGTCGTCGGAAGAAATCTGCGAGGCGCTGGAAATTACGCCGTCAAATCTGTGGGTTCGTCTGCATCGTGCTCGACTGGGGCTGGCTCAATGTGTTGGCTCGCGCTGGCTCCACGACGAGGAGGTGGTTCAACATGCCAAGTGATCGTGAAACGTCAGAACTGATTTCGAAATCCCTGTCAGGGGTTCTCCCTTCGTCAACCAGCGAGCAGGTCCAGGCGCACATTGAATCCAGTCAGGAAACGCAGCAGTTTCAGGCCTTGTCTCAGCTGATCCAGGATTCTGTGTCAGACATCGCTCGTCGGGTGGCTGACGATCATCACAACGAGGAAGCTGGATTGTCGGTTGCTGCCAGAACGCGCCTGCAGAATTCGGTACGGAACGAACAGCTTCGCCGCAGCCGAGGCTACGATCAGACAGTGGGGCCGACAGATGTCACTGTGCCTGATGGGCGTCTTTTGGCAGCTGATTCGAGCGAGCATTCTGATCACCGGGAGATGGCGTCGCGTTTCATCATTCAGCGGGAACTTGGTGCCGGCGCGTTGGGAGTCGTCTGGCTGGCGCGCGACGAGAAACTCAAACGTTCGGTCGCGCTGAAGGAAATGAACCCCGAAGCGGCAGAATTCCCCCGAGCCTGGCATCGCTTCTGTCGCGAAGCCGAGATCACCGGGTTTCTTGAGCATCCCAACGTCGTGCCCCTGTATCAGTTTGGAAATGACCCTCAGACAGGGCGTCCTTTTTATGCGATGCGGTTTGTTGGAAAGCGGACGCTGGCTGAAGCCATTCAGGAATATCACGACCGTCTGGCCGCTGGCGAAGAAACACCGATGGATCTGCACAAGATGCTGACGGCATTCCTCGGAGTCTGTCAGGCGCTGGCGTATGCCCATTCCCGAGGCGTTATCCACCGTGATCTGAAACCTGAAAACGTGGCACTCGACAACTTCGGTCAGGTCGTGGTGCTCGACTGGGGACTGGCTCGACTGACCGAGGAATTTGAATCCGGAAACCTGCTGTCAGGTGAACGATCGATTTCCGACAGCGGCTTTGAACAGACGATGGCTGGCGAAGTCATCGGAACCCCGCTGTACATGGCTCCCGAACAGGCCTCGGGCGCGCAGGAACAGGTCGACGAACGCACAGACGTCTATGGTCTGGGTACCATACTGTTCGCCATGCTCACGGGTACAGCGCCTCACGCGACTCAAAGTCGGGATGGTGATTCGGTCGTCACCGTCAAAGAACTGTTGAACCGTATTGCGACAGATCCATCGCCGGATCCAACACAGCACCGAAGCGATATCCCCGCGGGACTTGTCAACATCTGCAAACGCGCGTTGAGGTTTAAGCAGCATTCCCGTTACCAAACTGCCGGGGAACTGGCCGACGCCGTGGAACGCTGGATGGCCGGGCGCAGCGAACGGCGGCAGTTGTACGGAAGTATGCAAAGTGAAGGCCGGGAACTGCGGACGAACCTGATGAGTTTCATTCGTCATCTCGAACGTAATGCGAGGTTCGTGTCGAGTCTTCCCCCGATTCAGGGCATCATCAACGCGGTTCGCGAAGATGTTCAGGGAGACGGGCTGAAGACCTGGAGGGAGCGGCTGGCGGTGATCTATCGCGGCCTGCTACAGGCCAACTGTGATTTTTCAGCAGTGTCTTTCTGCCAGGTCAAAGACGACGGTTTCCGCGAGATCGTCCGGCTGGAACGAAGGCCGGATGACGCATCATCCGTTCGTTCGGTACCGTCAAGTCGTCTGCAATCCGGCGACCTGACAGAGTGTCAGGTCATGATGATGTCGGGCAATCCGGAGGATGTGTCCACGTCACTGTTGACTCGCTGCTCGTCCGGCAGAAGTCAGGTGGAACACGGTTACGTTGTTTCCGCTGTTCCTGTGTTTGACGAACAATCGGAAGAACCCTTCGGATTCGTGATGCTGGAAGCCTCATTGACTCACGTCGTCGAACAGTTTCTCAGGAACCGACTCAAGAACGCCAACAACGCGTTTGTCCTCAACAACGACTGCGAAGTTCTGATGCAGGTCAACAAGGATGGTTCTGTCGCCTTCGACACCGACGGAAAAGGAATCGGCTGCGTCTGTGGAAAATGGGACAAAGTCCTGCCAGTCCTGCGGACGCGCGGCGAATACGTGGATGATGTCACTCACTCGGTGTATGCCACACGCGTGGATCTCGTTCGCGGCCGGACGTCGCTGGCGATCGTACTGCTGGCGGATGACTGCAGCTCATTAGCAAACGACTGAATCCGGAAGCTACACAACGGTCTATCCCGGGTGCGGCGGACTCGCCTGCAGTCTATGCCGAACATGCGTTCGATTCAGTCACCATTGACCAGGTCTTCGAGTGCCTCCAGTACCTTGTCGTCGTGGCCATCAACTTTGACCGACTTCCACATCTTTGCCACTTTTCCCCTGGCATCGATGATGAAGGTTGATCGCTGAATGCCCATCGACTTTTTCCCGTAGCGGTTCTTCTCACGCCACGCGCCATACTTTTCCGCGACGGCGTGGTTGGTGTCCGCAAGAAGTGGAAAGTTCAGGTCGAACTTGTCAGTGAACGCCTGATGACTGTCGACGTCATCCGGGCTGATGCCGAATACGTGGGCTCCCAAAGCTTCCAGGTCTGCCTTGCGGTCTCGAAAGGCGCAGGCTTCGATGGTGCACCCGGGAGTGTCGTCTTTGGGGTAGAAGTACAGGACGACGGGAGCTCCTTTGAGATCCGCCAGGCGGACTTTGCTGCCGTCGGTTGCTGTGAGTGTGAATTTGGGAGCAGTACTGCCTGCTTCGATCCATTCAGTCATGGAATTGCCTGATCGTGGGTGAGGACAAGTGGAAATGGTGGCTTCAGAAGACCTGCCGGAATCGTAGCCATTGGTTGAGGAATCAGGTAATCAGACGAACGTTTTTGGGACGGCAAACGGCAATTCGGATGATCCCGGCAGATTGACCGACAGATGTATTGAGGATCACCAAAGATCCGTTCTAATAGTCCGGCTGAGACACGGGCAGCGTCTTTTGTGCTACCCATTCAAGGAATGGAAATCGATGACTCGGCATATCTTCGTTACCGGCGGTGTTGTTAGTTCACTGGGCAAAGGTCTGACTTCTGCATCCATCGGTATGCTGCTCGAACGACGTGGGCTCACCGTTCGCATGCAAAAGCTGGATCCGTACATCAACGTTGACCCAGGAACCATGAGCCCCTACCAGCACGGCGAAGTGTACGTTCTGGACGATGGCGCCGAAACGGATCTCGATCTGGGCCATTATGAACGCTTCACGTCCAGCCCGCTGAATCGCGATTCCAACTACACCACCGGACAGATCTATCAGACGGTCATTGAGAAGGAACGGCGAGGCGAGTACCTGGGTGGAACGGTCCAGGTGGTTCCACATGTGACCGACGAAATTAAACGCTGTGTTCGCAAACTGGCGACACCGGACGTCGACGTTGTTATCACGGAACTGGGAGGAACCATCGGCGACATCGAAGGTCTTCCGTTTCTGGAAGCCATTCGACAGATTCCTCTGGATGTTGGCAAGGAAAACTGCCTGTTCATTCACCTGACGCTGGTGCCTTACCTCAAGGCCGCTCGAGAAGCCAAAACCAAGCCGACTCAGCACAGCGTCCAGCAACTGCGTGAGATCGGGATTCAGCCGGACATTCTCATCTGTCGCACAGAGCGTCCCATTGGCCGCGAGCACACAGACAAGATTGCCTTATTCTGTAATGTCGAAAAGCGAGCCGTCATTGAAGAAGTCGACAAGGAGTTTTCCATCTACGAAGTTCCGATCGGGCTGGTGGAGCATCAGCTCGATGAGCTCATCGTGGAAAAACTCAACCTGCCGGCCGGACCTCTGGAACTGGATGACTACCGCGATCTGATTCATCGTATCCGCAACCCGCAGCACGAAGTGAAAATCGCGGTCGTTGGCAAGTACATCGAACACCGCGACGCCTACAAATCGATTTACGAGTCACTGGATCATGCCGGGTTTCAGCATTCGACGCGTGTGATCGTGAAACGGGTTGAAGCCGAAGAACTGGAACGCCAGGGAGCCGAGGCTTTGCTGTCAGGTGTTGACGGCGTGCTTGTTCCCGGCGGGTTTGGCATGCGGGGAATTGATGGAAAGATTCTTGCCGTTCGGTACGCTCGCGAAAACAACATCCCCTATTTCGGAATCTGTCTGGGAATGCAGTGTGCCGTTGTGGAATTCGCTCGCAACGTGATGCAGCTGGCCGATGCGAACAGCAGTGAGTTCGCTGCGGACACTCAGCATCCCGTCATCTGCCTGCTGGAAGAGCAGAAGGGCGTCGAAGCCAAAGGCGGTACGATGAGGCTGGGGGCCCAGGAATGTCATCTGGCCGAAGGATCGCATTCCGCCGACGCCTATGGAACGATGAAGGTCAGCGAACGACATCGTCATCGTTATGAGTTCAACTCAGAATACCGTGAGCAGTTTGTGCATGCAGGGATGATACCGGTCGGAACCAGCCCGGACGGCACACTGGTGGAAGTCGTCGAAATTCCAGATCACCCTTGGTTCGTGGCCGTTCAGTATCATCCGGAATTCCGTTCACAGCCCAACAAACCTCACCCACTGTTTGCAGGTTTCGTGGAGGCCGCACGCAAGGTCCGAAGCGAACGCCCCAGACAACTTGTTTGAGGCTTCAAGCAGGAACATGCCCATGGAGATTCGTCAGGCTGGCAATCGTGATCTTCAACTGAGTGTCCTCGGCCTCGGGACATGGGCGATTGGTGGTGGGCAGTGGCGGTTTGGCTGGGGAGATCAGGATGATTCCGAGTCGGTCGCTTCGATTCTTCGAGCGCTGGAATGCGGGATCAACTGGATTGATACGGCCGCCATTTATGGCGAAGGGCATAGCGAACTTGTTGTCGGACAGGCTCTGAAGCAACTGTCGCCGGAAGACCGGCCCATCATCGCCACCAAATGCGGTCGAGTCGCCGCCGCCAACGGTGACATTGGCGGATGTCTGCTGCGTGACAGTGTGATCCAGGAATGCGAAGCCAGTCTCAAGCGACTGGGAATTGACTGCATCGATCTGTACCAGATGCACTGGCCGGATCCGGATGAACAGATCGAAGAAGGCTGGCGGGCACTTGTTGATTTGCAGACTCAAGGCAAGGTCCGACAAATTGGCGTGTCGAATCATTCAGTCGACCAGATGACTCGGCTTCAGAGCATCGCTCCGATCACGACACTGCAGCCGCCGTACAGCATGTTCGCAAGAGACATCGAAGAATCGATCCTGCCGTTCTGCGGGCAAAACAGCATTGGAGTCATCTGCTACAGCCCCATGGCAAAGGGGCTGCTGACCGGTAAGTTCTCCGCCGAACGCGCGGCAGCACTTCCGGACAGTGATCACCGCAGTCGTGATCCTCGCTTCCATTCGCCTCAACTGGAAATCAACCTCGAAGCTGTTGAACAGCTTAACGCGATTGCCACGGAACTCGATTGGAGTCTGCCTCAGCTGGCATTGGCGTGGGTACTCCGCCGCCCGGAGGTTACATCTGCCATCGTGGGGATTCGCCGTCCGGAGCAACTGGATGCTGTTGTTGCTGCTGGTAACGTCTCGCTGTCTGAAGACTCAGCGTCAGCAATCGAATCCATTCTGCAGACACGAGACGAGCAACTCGCCTCTCTGGACAATCTTCAGTCATCCCGTGTCTAGTTCTCCACCGGCGCCATCTCGTCAGCCGGTGTGAAACTGATGTCTGCAATGTGCTGAACGCGTTCGCAGTACGGACAACCGTCCCCGTAAAACACTCGGGTGCATTCGGAGCATTGTCGTGGGCCTGTAGTGATTACGATCGTCGGCTGCATCATTCGCATGACGAGCCGACCGAAGACGAGTAACACCAGGCCGGCCAGAGCCCAGGAAAACGCGAGCGGGAAGAAGATCACGATGGCGATAGACAGGATGATGCCGCATACAGCGGTGACCCCTGCTGTAAACCAGTCACGACTGCTGCTGTTTGCTTCAACCAGCTCGCTGTCGTGTAGACGCTGAAGCGACTCTTTGCGCAACTCGTCAACGGCAGGCGCAATCGGACTTTCGACGGCAATGAGCAGTCGTTCAATGCTGTCCAGACAGCGATAGGTGTCTCGTTCTGTGAAGTTGTGCTGATGAGCCCAGCGGTTGCGGAACTCTCGCAATTCGCTGACCAGGCAGCGTTCGACGAATGTCAGATCGTGGCGGAACACCTGGTTCCAGTGGTCCCACATCAGTAGCAGGACAACCTGAGCATCCCATGTCTTCGGGTCGTCAGATAATGAGTAACTGGTTCCTGACGCACGATCGAGCCATCTGTCTCCCAGGGACGCGCGCAGACGATCGGCAACAAAAGGGGCCAGCCCCTTTGCCAGCAAATCGAGAGATTTTGAGATCGTACCCTTCACCAAATCAGCTCCGCCATGCCGGAATCTGGCATGTCTTACACTAGGCTGTTAAACAGCAGGCGAAGGCACGTTCCCAGATGGATTCCCGGCCCGGCGACAAGTGCGCGCGGAATTCTCTTTGGAATTCAGGTTGTAGCGATCACACCGAAGGCCGCTGGTGGATGAAAACCCGCCCTTGAGCAGGACCTGGTCTCACACGGCCCCTACGACAAATGGTGGACTTCGATCAGTGAATTCAGCTTCGTAATCTGCAGAACTTCTTCGATGTCGGGCGAAGGATTGAACAGCTGGACAACCGGCGTCAATCCATCCAGTTTCTTGAGTGACACCAGCAACCCCAGCATTCCACTCGGAATCAGTCGCACACCAGTCACATCGAAAGCCACAGTATCACATTGATTCGCCTTCAGCAGATCAGTGATCGCGGCCCGATAGTGAGCCGCATTGAACTCCGATGGAACATCTTCGCCACCAAATCCCAGCACAGTGGTTGGCCCCACACTATACACCTTGAGGATTCCGTCATCCGTCAGAGCGTACTGTTGAGGGAGGGGAGTCTCGCCGTCTTTGAACCTGGCGTCAGGCGTTTCACTCATCTGATTCTCTCGAAACTTCGTCGTTCCTGTGTGGCCCTTAGCCAGCATTTGTAAGCTGACTTACACGACAGTCCTGCCATGTTCGATTCGAGTCTACCCGACAAAAGGCGGAGCGGGCGAGGCTCATGGCAGATTTTTCGGTGCCAGACTGACAAAACAGATCTGGAGCCGCACGGACCCCGCAAACAACAGTGCCGTCATATCTGCGGGTTCTGAGTCACCTCACCCTCAGGGATACACCAGGTCGAACTGAGGGCTTCCGGTCACTGGCCACAATACGAGAAAATGATGAATGAGGTCGCTAAACAAAAGTCCACTGCCAAGTGTGAGCAACCAGAACGCGGCTCGCGGATACCGTTCCCAGACCCAACTTGAAATCAGAATCATCACCAGGCCAAGGTAACTGTGGTGAATACGCAGGCCACCGGTGAGTCGACCGACAGTCGATGCTGTGTCGCGCGTTGATTCCAGACGCAGTCCGAATCGCATCACACAGGTGATCGCTTCGCACAGAACGGTGAAGACCACAGTCCAGACGATGATCCGTCCGTTCGTTGCACGTTGTATGGATTCCTGTCCTCTGACCACGTTGAACCCTGCTCCCCGGCTGCATCGTAGCAGTTTAGTGATCCTGAACTTGATGTCTTACCGGCACTCCTCGTAGGCGTTGCCCGGCGAGCTGCAGGATCGCTGTGAGCGCACCGACGGCTTCCTTCCAGTTGATTTTCGTCGTCCCGTGTCGCCTGTCCTCAAACACGATTGGGGTTTCAGCAAACGTACATCCCACCGAGCGGCATCGATAGATCACTTCTTCCAGAAACCCATAGCCCGGACAGACCACTCGGTCCCAATCGACTTCTGCCAGCTTTGATACCCGGTAGCATCGATAACTCCCGCTGTTGTCCTGCGTCTTCAGTCCCAGTAGCAGACGGGCGTACAAGTTGATTGACCGACTGATGAGGCGACGGTACCAGTTCCAGTCGACCGCTCCCCCTCCTTCAACATACCGCGACCCAATGGCCACATCGCAACGGTCCATGCAGGCCAGAAGATCCGGGATGTAGCGAGGGTCGTGACTGAAGTCGGCGTCCAGGTTCAGCAGCAGATCGTATTGATGTTCGATGCCGTAACGAAACCCCGCCAGCAATGCGGTTCCCAGGCCCAGCTTGCCCGCTCGAGTCAACAACAGAACATGACTGTCAGTCTGCTGCACCGCCTGCACTGCTGCCGAAGTGCCGTCCGGTGAATTGTCGTCAATCACCAGAATGTCGGCATCCGGAGCCACCGCGCGCAGTTCCGGCACTAACTGGCGAATGTTCTCCAGTTCGTTATAGGTGCAAACGGTGATCAGGAGGCGTTGCATGGTTGGTTTCGGGATTTGACGGCGGTGACCCAGGGTTCCAGTCGACGTCTATTCATCGCGTCGATTGGTACTGACTTTCGTACGAAGAATCCCCTTCTCCTGCAGAGTTCTTTCAAGATGCAGCGGAGGAATCCCAAACAATTGATGAAATCGGTGCAGTTCCCTGCTGGTTGAAGATTCATCGCCGGACGGCGATGCCTCTGGCCTGCGGATGGCTCGTATCAGCAAGTTCTTGGCAGTGTGTTCCATGTCGATGAATTCGACAACCTGAGTCTGATAGCCGACGGTTTCGAGGATTTCGGCTCGAATTGCATCAGTCGACAATGAACAAAAACGTTCGTGAAGAATGCCGTGTTTCATCGTCATCGGCAGAGCACGTCTGTCGTGCTCCGCATGCAGTTCGTGCTGGCAGCAGGGCACCGCAAGAATCACATCAGCCTTCCATTCGATCGCCTGAGCCAGCGCATCGTCAGTCGCGGTATCGCAGGCGTGCAGTGAAATCGCCAGGTGAACCTGTTGTTCGGTCCTGTGCGACGAAATATCGCCCACTTCAAAGTGAATTCCCTCCAGCAGCAGGCGGCAGGCGATGCCCTGACAGGTTTCAATGACATCGGTTCTTCGGTCCAGGCCACAGATGTCGACCTGACGTTCTGCGACCGATGTCAGGTAGTAGTGAGTTGCAAACGTGAGGTAACTCTTGCCGCAACCAAAGTCGATGATTCGAATCGTTTCATCTGTTGGCAGCTTGTCCACAACATCGGCGATGAATTCCACGTAGCGGTTGATCTGTCGAAACTTGTGATAGTGTTTCGCTCGCACCTTTCCGCTTGACGTCATGATGCCCGTTTCCACAAGAAACGGAACGGGTGTGCCTTCCGGGATGAGATATCGGCGCGCTCGGTTATGTTCATTGGTGGGGCTGTCTGAGGCAGAACCTGCCTTTTCCCGGATCAGTCGACACACGCCTCGCTTGCTGAAACGACCGGACCAGCTGGCTTCATTGGTCCGGATCTGCACATGGCGATACTGCTGCCCGATGACTGCCATCAGCCGGTCGAGTGTTTCAGCATCATTGAGATTGTTGTGGAAGACCTGAGTGCCCGACTGCTGAGACCACTGAAAGCGATCCTGGTCTCGAATGGAGACGCGTCGAATATCAATCCGACGAACCGAACCTTCCGCCTTCCGCTTCGGCTGACTCAGAACCATTCCGCGCAATATGCCGGATCGGATGGACTCCTGAATCAGACTAAACAACTTGTCGGCATCATCTGCCATGATCGCATTTCCGGAGAAGACCGATACACTGGTATGACTATCATTGGAAGGTTTATGCGTTCTGGTGCTCAGGACATTGAAAGACGATCATGGGGACATCGTGCGACTGGAACCGGACCATGACACGGGATGGACGCGAGCCTCCGGACTCAACAGTGGATACGCCTTATGGCACTCAATAAGAAGCAAAAGAAGCAGATTGAAGCCGCAAAGAACAAGATTCAACGAACTCAGCAGTTGCTGAATGCCGCACGCAAACAACCGGACGATCCGGAAGATATTCCTCGGCTGGAAAGCGAAATCGCGGCTCTGCAGGCGGAAATTGAGAAGATTCGCAATGGCTGATTCACCTCCGCCCCCAGGAGGAATCCCTCCGACGGTGATGGTTGTTCATCCTCGCGAAAAGCGTTCCAAGTGTACCGTGGAACCTCTGCGCGGCCGGTCGGACTTTCGGTTTGTCCGTTTTCCCGACGAATGTCCTTTTCCTCTGGATGGCTACATCCGCCTGGGACTGGGCGGGCCGGAACTGTCGCAGGCCGACGCGGATCGCGGCCTGCTGGTGCTGGACGGCACCTGGAAGCTGGCCGCTCGCATGGAACCATTCTACAGCAACCTCCCGGTCAGAAGGCTTCCTCCCGTCCAGACGGCCTACCCGCGTGTGTCGCGGCTCTACCAGGATCCCTCCGACGGACTCGCCACCATTGAAGCCGTCTATCTGGCCCACCGGATCATGGGGCGTCCACTGGATGGGTTGCTGGATCAGTACTACTGGAAGGATCAGTTTCTGGCCGTGAACGGCTGGGCCGATCCTGAAGCTGGTCAGGGTCAGCACGCCCTGAGATCAGTCGACTGAAGACCCAACGACGGAATGTGGTGAGTTTGGCCGTCTGTAACGCCCGGAAAGGCGGATTTCCCAGACGCATCTGCAATTCGCTGAGGCATCTGATTGCATCCCCCAATTCTCGCTGCGATTATGGCGTTCCGCACCATTTGGACCGGAAATCCCAATTACTGGAAGTCCGTTTGGTGCATTCCCCGGAGCAATCGACGCCCGGTCTTAAGGCTCGATCGCTTCCGGAATCCGTTCCGCAACTGAAGAAGGCAAAGTCAGGTGTCGACTCCGACATTGCAGCAAAAATCGATTCTGATCGTCGAAGACGAAGAAATCATCCGTGACACACTCGCCGAGTTCATGTCGGGCGAGGGCTTCGACGTGGGAATGGCGGGAACCGTCGAAGAGGCACTGAAACTGGTTCGTGAACGAGATTTCGACGTCGCTGTCTGCGATGTTCAGTTACCGGACGGAGACGGAGTCCAGTTGCTGCGTCGCCTGCATCGCATCAATCCGGCGATGTTTGTGCTGATTATCTCCGCCTACGCCACAGTCGAGAATGCAGTCGAGGCTTTCACGGCCGGTGCGTTCGACTATCTCGTCAAACCGGTCAACTTCGACGAACTGTCGCGGCGACTGGAACGGTTGTTCAAGTTTCAGGATCTCTACCGCGAGAACCAGAAACTGCGAAAAGACCTGGACCGTTCCGAAGGCTTTGACCAGATTATCGGCAGCAGCAAGGTGCTTCAGGATTTGCTGAAGACGATCCGCAAGGTAGCCGCCACAAATTCTAACGTGTTACTCGTCGGCGAAACAGGAACCGGCAAAGAACTGTTCGCGCGAGAAATCCATACAGCCGGTCCGAACAACGAAGAAAAGTTCGTCACCGTCAACTGCGGAATTCGTCCGGTCGAACAACTCGAAGCACAACTCTTCGGCGTGCAGGACGGTCAGCCGGGACTGTTCCAGACAGCGGGAGGCGGCACGATCTTTCTGGATGAAATCGCGCAGCTTCCTCTGGGAACTCAAAGCGAGCTCCTGCGAGCGATCGAATACCAGGAAGTCGTTCCCAGTGGCTCGTCCGAACCAGTCACCGCCAGCGCCCGCATCATCGCCGCGACATCGCGCGATCTGATGAGAGAAGTATCTGAAGGGAACTTCCAGGAAGATCTGTTCTATCGACTCGACGGAGTCAAAATCCGAATTCCGCCACTAAGGGAACGTCTCGACGACATCCCGGAACTGGTCGAATACTTCATGCTGCGGCATTGTGACACGATGAGGAAACGGGTCACCGGAGCGACCAGCGACGCAATTCGCACATTGATGGCAGCTCACTGGAAAGGCAACATCCGCCAACTGGACAATGCCATCGAACGAGCCGTCATGATGTGCGAAACAGACGAAATCCAGCCAACGGATCTGCCACCGGATCTGCTGGGTGTGGGCACCAGTCTGCCGGATACCGATGATCTGCGTTCAGCTCTGAGGCACTACGAACGTCTGCACATCACACGAGTCCTCAAGCAGTGCCCGGATAAGAAGGAAGCCGCCAAACGACTCAAGCTGGGACTCTCCAGCCTGTATCGCAAAATCGAAGAACTTAAGATCGAGCTGTAGGCCGGCTGTTGCTGCAGGGGAGGTCTGGTGTGCCACTGGCTCTGACAGTGTTTGTCCGCGCATGCTCACAACATTGGAGTCGATGGCAAAATCAGTCCTGCGTGTGCAGATACACCAGACCTGCGTTGTTTGAATCATTGCCTCTCAGGGACGAACAGCAACATGGACATCGATGAGATTCGTCAGCGGATTCCTCACCGTGATCCGTTCCTGTGGCTGGATGAAGTAACAGAACTCACCGACGATCACATCGTCGCGCGCCGTTTTCTGGCGCCTGACCTGCCTTTGTTTGCCGGACACTATCCGGACTTTCCTGTCTTCCCTGGCGTCCTGCAGTGCGAGGCCTGTTTCCAGGCGGGAGCCATCCTGATTGCCTCACGAGCGACTCCGGAACCAGGACAGGTCCCGGTCGTCACTCGACAGGACAAGACACAGTTTCGCAAACTCATACGCCCGGGCGACACGATGCAGGTGGAAGCCACGCTGACCGAGCAACTTGCCAACGCGTTCTTTCTGAAGGGCAAAGTGACAGTCGATGGAAAAGTCACCGCTCGGCTGGAATTCGCCTGCGCGATGGCGTCCATCGAATAACTAACTGCACCCTTCAGTTTGCCTTTGGTGAAAGGCGTTGAATCCTGGCCGCCTTCCCGAACCAACTTGACCACGACTGGCGCAAGTCCGTTCGCCAACGGCTACTCAAATGGTACCGCAGGAATGCCCGCTCGTTGCCCTGGCGAGAATCGGCTGATCCGTATCTGGTTTGGATCAGTGAAATCATGCTGCAGCAAACCACTATTGCAGCAGTGATCCCCTACTTCGAACGATTTCGAAAACGATTCCCAACCGTAGCAGATCTTGCTGCCGCCGAAGAAGCTCACGTCCTCCGGCTATGGGAGGGCCTCGGGTATTACTCGCGAGCCAGGAATCTGCACAAAGCCGCGCGAGTGATTGTAGATGAACTCAACGGGCAGTTTCCGGACACCGTGGAGACACTCCAGAACCTGCCAGGCATCGGACCGTACACGGCCCGCGCGATCGCATCGGTTGCACTGGGACACGGTGTCGGCATCCTGGAAGCCAACACGCTGCGGCTCTATTCACGTTTGATTGAATTGGATCAGGATCCGCGTTCGACAGCGGGAAACAGTCTGCTGTGGGAATTCGCCGACTGGGTCGTGGCTCCGAGGTCCGCTTCTGCGTTTAATCAGGCGGCGATGGACATCGGATCGACGGTGTGCACTCCGGAAAACCCCGACTGCCCCAACTGTCCGCTGAATCCCGTCTGCTGCAGTCTGAAGAACAATCGCCAGAATGAAATCCCTGTCGCCGCAGTGAAGAAGCAGATGTCCGACGTCACGGAAGTCGCGTTTGTACTGCGTCGAGGCAGGAAAGTTCTGATGAAACAGTATCAGCCAGGCGAACGCTGGGCCGGCCTGTGGGACTTTGTTCGCTTCCCGGTTTCGACTGACACTGGCGACCAGCTTCGGCATTTGCGGGGCAATTCAGCCTCCGGACAGAGAAGCCTCTTCATGAATGACGCCGTCCCGCTGGCGGAGCAGCTTGTTCAGCAGCAGACCGGACTCAGGGTCCAGTCTCCGGAATTGCTCAGACAGATGCGTCACACCGTCACGAGGTACCGCATTCGGTTGTTTTGTCTGTTCTCCGACAAGGTCAGTGGTTCGCTCAATCGGTCTTCAGGACTGACGTGGAAATCCGCTGAAGAACTGGATGACCTGCCCCTGTCCACGACAGCCCGCCGCATTGCCGGCCTGATTCAGAACCGCAGCAGGCATTGAAGTGGAAATCGTCTGCTCCTTGTGTTTCAATAAACTCCATGAAACCCATGACGAACATCCGGCGGGAGTCGGCAGGCTGGGTCGTCCGACTGGTTCGAGACGGCGTGGAGTATTCAAAGTACTTTCGATTCACGAACGGCGGCGTCCGAGGATCGTTGAAGCTCGCTCGTGCGTGGCGGGACAAACAGTTCCGCAGACACGGCGAACGCACCTGGCGCGAAGGCCCCAATCGCAAGAAGGCGACCAACAACACATCGGGCGTCATTGGAGTCAGCAAAACTCCGGACGGCCACTGGGTCGCTTCCTGGAACGAATCCGGCAAACAACGTTTCAAACGCTTCCGAACCAAACGAGAAGCCATCGCGCATCGGAAAGCCCAGGAAAAACGCCTTTCGAAGTAACTCCGGTGATCCCGCAGCCGATGGAGCCATCGTGATGATCACGTCACCCGTGCAGGTCGGGTGGAGCGAAGCAAAATCCGGCGGAGCAAACCGGATCCGTTAGCGATGGCACGACTGTCGGCCGGATCCAGGAGCGAAGCGACGCCGCTCCGGCAGTCACGAGAGTTAGCAAGGAGATGGGCAATTACTCCGGATTCTCATCACCAGAGCCGGTCGACTGACCTTCAGGGTGAGTGATCGGAGTCTGCTCGCCGTTATGGAGCTCAGTAGAGCTGTCACCGGCCTCGTGCGTTTCCTCTGCTTCTGGGGTGTAGACAACCTCTTCGCGGAGTACTTTATCAAGGTACTCATGTTCAAGGATCCATCGATATCGAGACACACCCTTCGTCGTTGCGACGTAGAACGTTGAATTCATTCGGCACTGAAAGATCTCTTTCGGTGTGCCCACCGGAAAAGCAACAAGTGCCACCTCTGAGAATGGAACTTGCAGAGGGATGAGGAGTGGAATTGCCGCCGGTCTCTTGAACTCCGAAATGTCAGGAAACTCCACACGAAGCGGAGGAACTTCGGGGGCATTCCTCCAATCCTGGATGACTGCCTCTGGTGCAAAAATGTGTGGTCGGTAGCGGCCTGGGAGTACATGAGACAATTGAAGCCGCGACAGATGCTCAAAAATTGGCCGATGGTTGTCCGGCAGTTTCGTGAGCGCCTCTTTCCGACTTAACATCCAGTGTTCATTGTACCGTAAGTAGAATTTGTATTGTCCAAACTTGAAGTCACGATTGACGATCAATAACCGATGACTCACTTTCGAGAGATCTGTTTCTATCGTCTCATCGCCTTCAATATGTCTTCCCTCCACGGACGTGTAGAATGCCAGTTCCTCCAGGATTTCGCGTACTGATTCAGTTAGCCCCGTCAAACGCAGGCGGGCAAAGCCACGGTGTTGTGGTAGTGCACCGCTGAATCGTACTTCGGGCAGGTCGTAGTCGAATTCGATGCTGGGTTTTTCGGTTTCCAGCACGTCCAGACCTGTGTAGAAGTCCGCGGTCTCAGGGTCGAGCCACACAGGGAAAACGCATCGCCTGGGACGTATGCCAAGTGTAGGCCGATTGGCAGCTGGTCTGCTGGCTGTGCATCGTCGGCATCGCACGCTGCACCAATAGTCACCGCGAAGATCATGCAGGGCACAAAGCAAACCGTGAGGATGCGGCTCATTCGTGGTCGTCGGTTCTTCTTGCACATCGTATGTTCACCCCGTACGACTACTGCACAAAGACTTCATGTTGTCAGTGAACGTATATCGAGCGTACCAGTCACGATATGTGAATACCAGACAACAAATTGATCGAAACGCTGGGTGAACTACACGGTCGATGCGTCCGGCACAGCCGGACCTACGATTCGCGCACACTGAATTCCAGTTTCCAGCGGCGGTCCGTTTGAGGGTTCACGCACCAGAGTTCCAGGACTCCCAGTTCTGTCACAGTGGAATGAAACTTCACTGGAATCCAGGGTTCCGTCATGCTGTCATCGGCGTCCAGTTGCGTTTCCACGGGAGCCGATTCAATGAGTTCGTCTTCCGACCACGATGCCAGTCGATTACCGGGCTGGTCGTCCGGACGGATCGTTGATCCGAAGAATCGAAAACGCGCAGGTTCCCCCACCGCCAGGCCGATTTCCGCCGCCGGCACATCACAGGATGTCCCTTCTTCCATTCCCTGAGGCACCACGCACAGCGCATTAAGTGGACGCGGCGCTCCCGGAATCGCCAGCCCAGCCGTTTCGATCCCGATGTACCAGCTGCAAGCCGTGCCACCTCGAATACGAGGCGCTCCGTTGGCTCGTGTCCATCCGTAAAACGCGGCTCCCAGTGATACCGCGTTGTCCAGGTCATGCACGCCGTCGAGTAGCGATGGAGCAGAATCCGCCTTGAACCAACCGCCAATGACCGACATCAATCGAGATCGCAGGACGTTGGAGCGAAAAACACCTCCATTCAGCAAAATGTGATCCGGACGAATCGGCTGTTCATCTCCATGACGAGACAGAAACTCAGCCACGTGTCGGGTCACCGCCGGATCCGATTCATAGGCCAGCCCGATGTCCTGGAACCCGGAAGCCATCGCGCGTTGTGGTCGATCTGCCAAGTCGCACTGCGGAAAGAATCCTTCCGTGATGAGGGCGGCGGCACTCGCACGTTCCAGTTCGACGCTGACTGTTCCTCCGATCAATTTGGAACCTCGACCGAGGACGGAAACTGTTTGGGTGTCCGGGCCGTCTTCCGTCAGCAATTGTTCCTTGGCGTTGCGACACGCATGCCAAAGAGAAACCGATTGCCACGGATCAAGATTGGTTCCCTGCTCAGCAAACAACGTAGACGAATGATGAGCCAGGGCCAGATCCATGTTGTCGCCACCGACCAACAAATGGTTTCCGACAGCTCGACGCTTCAGCTGCAGTGCCCCTTCCTCATCGATGACATCGACCAGCGTCAGGTCCGTGGTGCCTCCTCCGACATCACACACCAGCAGTGATTCGCCCGCCTGCAGAGACTCACGCCAGTCATCGCCCATTTGCTGCAGCCATGCGTAGACGGCCGCCTGAGGTTCTTCCAGCAGCACCATGGATTCCGGCAATCCGGCTTTGCGTGCGGCTTCTCGTGTCAGTTCCCGGGCCGCCGGATCGAAACTGGCGGGGACGGTCAGGACGACGTGTTGTTCGCTGAGCGGCATATCGGGAAACCGGGAGTTCCAGGCTTCGACGAGATGTTCCAGATAGCGCTGCGAGGCATCAACCGGTGAGATCTTCGGGCTGTCATTCGATGCCTGCCACGGAAGAATGCGGCTGTGTCGGTCAACGCGACTTTGACACAGCCAGCTCTTGGCCGCTCCCACGGTGCGATCCGGATTGTCTGCTGACTGGCGTCGAGCGAACTCACCGACCGCGCAGTCGGCTCCGGGCTGCCATGGCAGATCGCAGGCACCTCCCTGGGCTTCTGCATCCGTGGCGAGATACGTAAACGACGGCAGCGCGTTCCGAGCTTCCACGGTCGCTCGATCGACCAGCTGAGGAATCGGCATCACTTCGGCGCGCGGCTGCTTTGCGTCGAGGTCGACATAGGAAACCACGCTGTTTGTTGTGCCAAGGTCAATCCCAACGGCATACCGGTCAGCCATTCGATCACTTTCGTACGGAAGAAGAACTGTTATGCGCGTGTATTAGTGGAGACAGGGCAACGTGACAACTAAACTGAATCTGCAGGTGGCCGGGTGTTCGCTGCGTCGTTATCGGCGGAGAGGAAAGTCCGGGCTCCTCTGAGTACGATGGTGGATAACGTCCACCGTCCGCAAGGACCGGGCAAGTGCAACAGAAAGCAAACCGCCTGAGAAGTTCGCTTCGAGGCAGGACCGTTCGCGGTCTTCCAGGTAAGGGTGAAACGGTGCGGTAAGAGCGCACCAGCGATTCAGGTGACTGAGTCGGCTGGGTAAACCCCATCGGGAGCAAGGCCAGACAGGCGGGATGACTTCTTCGGAAGTCAGCGGGGGTCTCAGACCGTTCGACCGTCGGGTGGGCTGCTGGAGGCGTCAGGCAACTGGCGTCGTAGATAAATGAACACCCGTGAAGCTTCGGCCTCACGACAGAACCCGGCTTACAGGCCACCTGCAGTTCTTTTCAACATTTCCACAATGCTCGATCTGAGTCACCAGCATGCATGACCGATACCACTTCACTTTCATGTTGACCGTCGTCCTGTCACTGATGACCGCATTCGCATCAGTCGGCCGAGGTGATGAAGAGCCATACTCTGTCCCATACATCGATCTCAACGATCAATCCTGGAGGCAGGTGGTCATCGACCGGGAAGCCGCGCAGTATCTCGGCCATCCCACAACGCTGTTACTGGAAGATGGCCACACGATGCTGTGCGTCTACCCAAAGGGACACGGACGCGGAGCCATCGTCTACAAGCGATCAATTGACGGAGGGCTGACGTGGAGTGACCGGCTGCCAACACCCGCATCCTGGGCCACATCCAAAGAAGTGCCCACGCTGCATCGAGTGATCGATTCCCACGGCGTGAAGCGCATCATCATGTTTTCCGGTTTGTATCCCTGCCGCATGGCGGTTTCGGAAGACGACGGAGCGAGCTGGTCGGAACTTAAGCCCGTCGGTGATTGGGGTGGAATCGTGACGATGGGTTGCGTGACAGACCTGAAGACGGGGCCCGGCCATTACATGGCGATGTTCCACGACGATGGCCGATTCTTCACAGCAAAAGCGCGGCAAAAGAATCCTGTTGAATTCACTTTGTACCGCACGGTGTCGCAGGACGGAGGACTGACGTGGTCAGTACCAGCTGTCATCGATCAATCGACCAGCCACCACATTTGCGAACCAGGCATCTTTCGATCGCCCGATGGAAAACGCCTGGCCGTGCTGCTGCGTGAAAACAGTCGGCGTCATCAGTCTCAAATCATTTTCAGCGATGATGAAGGCAGCACGTGGACGAAGCACCGCGATCTGCCGTCCACGTTGAATGGAGATCGCCACACGGGACGATTCCTTCCCGACGGACGCCTGTTCATATCTTTCCGCAGCAAGCAGCCCAGGAGGCATCCGGCAACAAAGCACGAAGGCGATTGGGTGGCGTGGGTCGGTACATGGCAGGATCTGGTGGACGGAAACGAAGGCCAGTATGTGGTGCGACTCAAAGACAACAAAAAAGGTGCTGACTGTGCCTATCCCGGAGTCGAAGTACTGCCAGACGGAACGATCGTGACAACAACCTATGGTCACTGGTCACAGGACCAGCCGCCGTATGTGATGTCCGTGCGTCTCAAACTGTCAGAACTTGATGAAATGGCAGCGAAGTAACGTTCTGCGTGGCACCGGATGTCTGCTGCTGTTGACGAGATCTGCCTATCTGAATTCACCCGATGCACGTAATTCAGCAGTGAGTTGCTTGTACTCGTTCTTTATCTTCTCTGGGACCTCGCGCCAGTCAACGTCGTGCACGGCACCATACAGCGCATACAGATACGCGGCGTTACACGCTTTGGCTGACCGGCCGCGTTCCCGACGAGCTTCCAGCATTTTCAGAAATGCTGTTTCCGGTCCCGCTGCAATCAACTCGTGCGCCGCGAAGATGCCTGCCGCGTTCAGATCTCTTTCACATGCTGGCCCGAGGTTGCGCATCTCAGATATGCGGCGAGTGTCTCTTGTTTCCTGCCGAGTCATCGCTGTCGTCTGCCTCCGTTGGTCCAAATCAGCTACCCAATGATCTACTGATTGCTGCCCGGACATGCAATCTACCCATTTCATCGGCTACGATGCGAGTCCCTTGTCGACCGTTGTCACAATCAAAGACTTACACTATGACAGACCGGACCGCCTGGCGAACGTGCCCTCTTTGTGAAGCTGGTTGTGGACTGGAGATTACTCTGGCCACTCAACCGGACGGATCCGAGAAGGTCAAGCGAATTCGAGGCGATCAGCAGGACGTGTTTTCCGGTGGTTACGTCTGCCCCAAAGGCGCAACGCTCAGACATCTGCATGAAGACCCGGACTGGCTGCGGCAACCGATGGTCAGGCGAGATGGCAGATTCGTGCCGGTGTCGTGGGATGAAGCGTATTCCACGATTGCCGATCAGCTGCTGCCAATTCTGGAAGAACACGGTCGAGACGCTGCCGCGATCTACCTGGGCAATCCAAACGTCCACAATCTGGCTCCCACGTTGTACGGCCGAGCGCTCATCATGGCTCTTGGGACGCGCAATCGTTTCAGTGCGTCGACAGTCGATCAGCGTCCTAAAGAAATCTCTTCCGGCCTGATGTTTGGTTCTGCGGCGATCGCCGTTCCGGATCTTGATCGGACGGATTTCCTGCTGATGCTGGGTGCGAATCCTCACGCGTCAAACGGCTCACTGTGTACGGCTCCCAACTTTCCCGGACGACTGGACGCGTTGCAGAAACGAGGCGGCAAATTGGTGGTGGTCGACCCTCGACGATCTGAAACAGCTCAGCGAGCAGATCAGCATATCGCCATCCGGCCCGGTACCGACGCAATGCTGCTGGCCGCGATGGCTCAGGTGATGCTCTCGGAAGGCCGGGCCAATCCCGGTCGACTTTCAGAATTCAGTGAGGGGCTGGACCGGCTTCCTGATTTGATGTCTCCCTTCACGCCCGAGGCGGTGGCGCCGGTGACGGGGATTTCAGCAGACCTCATTCGTCAACTGGCCATCGATTTCTGTGAATCACCGACGGCCGTTGCCTACGGTCGCATCGGAACAACGTGTCAGCAGTTCGGTACCGCGTCTTCGTGGCTGGTTGATATCGTCAATCTGATCTCGGGGAACCTGGATTCGGTCGGAGGAGCGATGTTTGCGACCGGTGCGGTGGGACAGCCGTCGACTCAGGGAATGCCGGGCGTGGGACGCGGCTTTCGCATGGGACGAGTTCACTCGCGAGTCAGCAAGGCACCGGAGTCGTTTGGTGAGTTTCCGGTGGGCATCCTGGCGGAAGAGATTGAAACTCCGGGAGAAGGACAGGTCCGAGCGCTCATCACAGTTGCTGGTAATCCGGTTTCCAGTACTCCCAACAGCGATCGGTTGGACGCAGCCCTACAATCACTGGACTTCATGGTGGCTGTCGATCCGTACATTAACGAAACGACTCGTCATGCTGATGTAATTCTTCCGCCACCATCAGCGCTGCAGAAGAGTCACTACGATTACGTGTTACTCAACCTCGCTGTGCGGAACGTGGCCAACTACTCCCCGGCCGTCCTTCCACTGGCAGACACTCAGCTGAGCGAAGCAGAGATTCTATTGCGTCTGGCAGCGGTCGTCAGCGGGCATCCGGCGACGACGTCTGTGGCCGATGGAATCGATGATTCGATCGTTGACGTCGCATTGCAGACCGCCGTAAAGGATCCACATTGCAACATCTCCGAACGTAAAATCGAAGAGCTCAAACGACAACTGGAAACACGTCCAGGCCCGGAACGACTACTGGATATCGCTCTGCGAACCGGTCCGTACGGCGACGGTTTCGGATCAAACCCGGATGGGCTAAATCTGCAGAAGCTCGAAGAGAACCCTCACGGGATCGATCTGGGGGCATTGCAGGAAAAACGAATCCCTGATTTGTTGCGTACTCCAGACGGGAAGATCCAGGTGGTGCCGGAAATGCTGCTCCCTGAACTGGAACGCATGAAGCAGGCATTAAGCAACCAACGCAACGGAGAGCTGCTGCTTGTCGGCCGTCGGCATGTGCGATCCAATAATTCATGGATGCACAATGTCAGTGTTCTCACCAGCGGTCGCAATCGGTGTACTCTGCAGATTCATCCGGACGACGCGGAAAGAGTCGGCATTGCGGATGGTTCGGATGCGCTCGTGACCAGTCAAGTTGGTGAACTCGTGGTGAAAGCGGAATGTACCGATGTCGTGATGCCCGGAGTCGTCAGTATCCCTCATGGCTTTGGCCAGAACCAGCCGGGAGTTCAACTACGAGTTGCCACCGAGTACGACGGAGTGAACACCAACATTCTGACAGACGAGAACTTCCGCGACGAAATCAGCGGCAACATCGCGCTCAACGGAGTCCCCGTCACGGTCAGACCTGCTTAGCGACAACCGCCCTGCACGAATTGCGTTGTTTGCGATTCCTTGTCGTCGGCTTGACTACAGTTGCAAATGAGTGGGGCGTGCTTTGAGTGCTCCAGAAAACCGTATCAGGTCATGAAGACTTCTGACCACGTCGCGCCGAGTTTAATGCAGCCCTGACAATGCCCAAAAGTAGAACGATGATGAAAGCCGGAATCGTCACTAGCAGGATGGGGCCGTAGGAGACGACGGCCCAGCGTGCCGCATAATCACCGGTAGCAGAAATGTAGATCCTCAACAGTACTAACGGAGCGAATGATGTCAGGAAGAGTGCCGACAGGACGCCCCAATACCACTTTGGAAGACTGAGCTTTCGCGGAGCAGACTTCTCATGACTGACGTGATCGGGGGGATGGAATGGATTGGGTTCAGTCGTCAATGCTGTGCCCTTCGGCATGTCAGCCACGGGGCGACCGCCACGTATAGATTGTTGTGATAACTCAGGATACTCGTGGGGCGAGCTCTACAGTCTTCCCCGTTCCGATTGATTCCTGAGCTGCCAGACAAATCGCAACGCTTTGTCTCGCCGACCGACCGTTGTTCAGAGGTTGTGCTCCCGTACGGCAGCAATTCAGAAAGTGTTCGAGTTC